>Ga0209117_1000014_pt1 | contig 177568 bp, 153 predicted proteins | sample BlaSpr_A8_OM2_M2_FD_187978 | JGI IMG/M metagenome (GOLD analysis project Ga0209117, IMG submission 187978) | Forest soil microbial communities from Thunder Bay, Ontario, Canada - Black Spruce, Ontario site 2_A8_OM2_M2 (SPAdes) (version 2) | ecosystem: Environmental > Terrestrial > Soil >... | reverse complement strand
CCCACGCGGCGTCGCTGCGTCAGGCTTTCGCCCATTGCGCAAGATTCCCCACTGCTGCCTCCCGTAGGAGTCTGGACCGTGTCTCAGTTCCAGTGTGGCCGGCCATCCTCTCAGACCGGCTACCGATCATAGCCTTGGTAGGCCGTTACCCTACCAACAAGCTAATCGGGCGCGGGTTCCTCCTCCGGCGGCCTTGCGGCCTTTGAATCCGGAAACCAGGGTTCCCGGAATGTCATGCGGAATTAGCCCCGCTTTCGCGGGGTTATTCCCCACCGAAGGGCAGATTACCCACGTGTTACGCACCCGTGCGCCGTGCGCCCATTTCCTGTATTGCTACAGGAAACTGCGCACTCGACTTGCATGTGTTAAGCACGCCGCCAGCGTTCGCTCTGAGCCAGGATCAAACTCTCGTTTGAATCTGGAAGCTTGGAAAATAAAAACCCCGATTTGCATCGGGGCCAGCCATTCCAAGCAATTTTTTTGTCGCTCGATTCTCTCAGTTATCGAACGGGTTCTGGCACATCTCATCCAATTGTCAAAGAGCAGGCCCCCCTGTCCGGCAGAAAGGCTAACCACGAACCCCGAGTATAAGCAGCACGTGGCTTGTTGTCAATGCCCTAAATTAATGTAATCCACAGGGGGGAGCGATCATCAGGCAAGGCCATAAACTATAGGTTCCATGAGGCGCCGAAGCTTACCTCACAAAACTTGGGGGATGCCGGGAAGGAAATTGCGGTATGCTGCGCGCAAGACAATGTAAAGGAGTTCATTGATGACCAGCATAGATCGCAGAGGATTTGCCAAGCTGGCGGCCATGGCGGTGGCCCTCGGTCCGGTGCCGCTCGGACCCGCGGCACTTGGTGAAGCGCTCGGACAAACGCAATGGGAGGCGCCACAAGTTGCGCCCGCGAAGCCCAAGCTTACCGACAAACAAGAACAGGAGGTCAACAAAGCAGTCCAACGCCGTAACCAGCAGCTCACCGCAATGCGCGGACGCGTGTTGCCCTACGATCTCGAGCCGGCATTCGTGTTCATGGCGAGAATCCGCCCGCGTGCCGATCGCCAGACCGGAGCCGTGCGATAGCCGAAACTGACGATTAGGACCAGATCAGCGATGCTCCCTGACGATATTCTTTATTTGAGCGTGCATGAGCTTGGCGCGCAGATCCTCGCCAGGAACATTTCTCCGGTAGCCTTGACCGAGTCTTATCTAGCGCGCCTCGAAAAGCTCGGGCCAAAGTTGGGCGCAGTCGCAACGTTGACGCCTGACTTAGCGCTTCAGCAGGCGCGGGCCGCCGAAAAAGAAATTGCCGCAGGACACTCGCGCGGACCCTTGCATGGTATTCCGTACGGCGCGAAAGATTTGCTGGCGACGCGCGGCATCCCCACAACCTGGGGAGCCCCGCCCTTTAAAGACCAAATCTTTAACTACGACGCGACGGTCATCCGAAAATTACGCGAGGCAGGCGCAATTCTGGTTGCCAAGCTGGCGATGATCGAGCTTGCCGGCGGAGGTGATTACAACAACGGTAACGCATCGCTGCAAGGTCCTTCTCGTTGCCCGTTCAACCCTGAGCACTGGGCAGGTGGCAGCTCGAGCGGCCCGGGCGCGGCAGTGCCCGCGGCCCTGGTTGGTTTTGCCCTTGGCTCAGAAACGCTTGGCTCGATTATCACCCCCTCCGCGTTTTCGGGCGTAAGCGGTCTGCGCCCAACCTACGGCCGCGTCAGCCGCCATGGTGCCATGGCGCTTTCTTGGACCATGGACAAGCTCGGTCCCATGTGCCGCAGCGCGGTCGATTGCGGCCTGGTGATAAACGCCATTGCTGGCAACGATCCGCTGGACGCAACTTCGCGTCAGGAAATGTTTTCGTGGTGGCCGCCAACCGATACGCCACACGCCAAATCGCTCGCGGGTAAGAGGCTGGGCGTGGTTCGCCCGAGCTTCGATGCCCCGGGCTTCGGCGCTGACCCTGAAGTTAGGCACGCGTTTGACGCTGCCCTCGATGTTTTGAAAACTCTTGGCGCAAAGCTTAGCAACATCGAATTGCCCGACTTTCCCTACAGCGCAGTCGCGGTGACGCTTTATACCGCTGAGGCTGCCTCCATTTTCCGCCCATTTATCGAAAGCGGGAAGGTGAATGAGCTTATCGACGACACGCAGAAAGCCGGGCTCATTGCGGCACTTTCCCTGCGGGCGACAGATTATCTAGACGCAATGCGCATTCGAGCGGAAATTCTACCGGCCGTGGGCGGGCTGTTTCAAAAATACGATGCGCTTGTCTCTCCAAGCCGCAACGCGCCGGCTCCGCGCCTCGATGTCGACTTCGACGCGGCGCCACCGCCAAAATCCGGCGAGGAAAAGCCCGCCACACCGCCAGCGGGAAGTTTTGACAAGTGGAACATGATTGCGATGTCGAACATCGCCGGGCTCCCGGCGATTTCAGTGCCTTGTGGTTTCACCAAAGAAAAAAATCTGCCTATCGGAATCCAGTTTGTAGCCGATGCCCTGCGCGAAGAGGTTTGTATCGAGTTTGCCCACGCCTATCAATGGGCTACCGATTGGCATCGTCGACGTCCTACCCTATCCTAATGCGTGCCACGCTGGCCAAACGTGTTCAGTCGTTCATCGAAGAGCACCAAATGCTCCGCGCTGGTGATCGTGTGGGCGTCGCAGTCTCGGGCGGAGCCGATTCCGTCGCGCTTCTTCTGTTGCTCGTCGACCTTCAGGAAAGCCTGGGCATTCAACTCAGCGTTCTCCATTTGAATCATGAGTTGCGCGGAAGCCAATCCGACCAGGACGAAACATTCGTTCAGGAACTTAGCAGCGCGCTCGGGTTGGAGTTTCACTCAGCACGAGCAGACGTTGCGGCACAGGCGCGTCAACAAGGCAGAAATCTTGAAGAAGTTGCCCGCGCACTGCGCTATGAATTTTTTAACGCGGCGGTAGATGCCGGACGCGCCACCCGAGTTGCCGTAGCGCACTCCGCTGACGACCAAGCCGAGACCGTACTGGCACATCTGATTCGCGGCACTGGTCCGACAGGGTTGGGCGCGATTTTTCCGGTCGCTGGAATCGTTGTCCGGCCGCTTCTCGGCCTTAGGCGCGCGGAGCTCCGCGATTATATTAGAAAACGCAAGCAGCCATGGCGCGAGGATCGCAGCAATCTGGATATGACGCGAATGCGTGCGCGCATCCGTCGCAAGCTGCTTCCATTGATCGAAAAAGATTTTCAGCGGGCCATCGTGAGCAACCTGTCGCGTCTTTCGAACCTGGCGCGAGAAGATGACACTTTCTGGAAAGTATTAGTCGACGATTGCTACCAATCCATGGTGAAAAAAGAAGGGACGCGTTTCATCATAGCCGTTCAAGACCTTCTGGTACCGCTGCGTATCGGTCCGAGATGCTCCGGTGCCATGGAAAGCTCCGCCGTTACGGCGCTCGCTAAAAGGCTTGTCCGTCGCATTATCTCCGAAATCAAAACGGCTGAATGCACGGACAGCGAATCAAGAAACAAACGCAAGCAGGTGACTGCCGGACACATCGCCCGGGTGATGCAACTTGCAAAAGCTGGGATCAGCGGCCACGTCTTAGATCTCCCGGGTGGCATTGCGGTTGAACGCGAGTTTGATCGCATGATTTTCTTCTGCGACGCGCGGGCAAGTAACCATCCCGGCCATGCGGCCATACCCGATGGCCACAAGTACTATGAATACAAAGTCACGTTGGACGCGCATGGCAGTGCTGCGGTTAGAGTTGCTGAAATAGGCAGTATTTTTCACTTGAAAGTAATTGACTGGCCCTCACTAACGAGCGAAACTAGGTTGTTGGTCGCTGCTCTCGATCAAGCCCTTCTTCGTCCGCCTTTGCTGCTGCGCAACTGGCGCCCGGGTGACTCCTTTCGACCACACGGACGAAAACGCGCGCGAAAATTGAAGAGGCTGCTTTTGGAAAAGCGAGTGGGCTTGCGAGATCGAGCTGGCTGGCCGGTCCTTACTAGCGCAGGTACGTTGGTTTGGGCTCGTGGCCTGCCTGTGTCGGCGGGATTCGCTCCGCGACACGAGACGAGGGCCATCCTGGTGATCGCTGAGGAAGCGCTGTGAGACCCGGCCTTAAGGCGGTTTATACACCAGCGCGAATTTCGTCCCAGGTCGCACGTCTGGGACAAGAGATATCTCGTACCTACCGGGGTGGTACGGTAGACGTTCTTGTCATTCTCGAAAGTGCTTTCATCTTTGGGGCCGATCTGGTCAGACACATTGCCGGCCCGGTTATTTGCCATTTTGTTCGCAATGATGTGCAGGACGTACAACAGGGTGAATATATTCGGCGTGAGATTTTCTTCAGTCTCCGGCCGGTTTTGAAGGGACGCGACGTTTTACTAGTGGACACGGTCCTGGAAACCGGGGTCACAACCGAATTTCTGCTGCGCCGGTTGTGGGAAGGCGATCCCAAGTCCTTGCGGCTGGCAGTTTTGCTCGATAAGCCGCAAGAACGCCGGGTGGATGTAAAACCTGATTACTTTGGCTTCGTTGCCGCATCTAATTATCTAGTAGGTTACGGGCTGCCAGGTGACGACGGCTCGCTGCGTAATCTGCCATATTTAGCAGGATCAGAAAAGCTCGACAGGGAAAGAAAAGCTGCACAACCGGTGAAACGAAGCCGTCGCAGGCCGGGCAGAAAATGATTTAGGCGCGTGGGGGAATTGTGAATTCCAGTTCAACGGCAAAAACAATTCTGTTCTGGATGCTGATTATCTTCCTGGGCGTCATGCTTTGGAAGATGGTCTCTCAGAGTGGACAACCAGGAAGAGAAATTGAGCCAAGTTATACCGACTTCATGAAGAACGTGGACGATGGCAATGTGAAAGAGGCCACTCTCTACCTCTCGCCGAATAGCTACGAGGTTCAAGGCGAGCTATTTAATCCTAATAGTAAATTCCGCGTGACCATTTTCAAGGAAGCTGCGCCGGACCTGGCGAAGCTGTTAACCCAGAAAAACGTGCGGGTCCACGTCAAAGAAGTCACTCGCGGCGACTGGATTGTTTTCCTGCTTAATGCTGCACCCCTGTTCCTCCTGGTAGGTTTCTGCATTTTCTTGATGCGCCAGATGCAAGCTGGCGGTAACAAGGCGCTCAGCTTTGGTAAATCGCGCGCCAGGCTTCTTTCCGCTCAGCAAAAGAAAGCCACTTTTAAAGATGTCGCCGGGATTGAAGAAGCCAAAGAAGAACTCCAGGAAATTATTGACTTCTTAAAAGACCCTCAGAAATTTCAAAAGCTTGGCGGGCGCATTCCGAAAGGTGTGCTGCTTGTCGGGCCCCCGGGCACCGGCAAAACCCTCCTGGCCCGAGCCATTGCCGGCGAGGCCAACGTTCCTTTCTTCTCGATTTCCGGATCGGACTTCGTCGAAATGTTTGTCGGTGTCGGCGCGAGCCGGGTACGCGATCTTTTTGAGCAGGGCAAGAAAAACGCACCCTGCATAATCTTCATTGACGAAATCGATGCTGTCGGACGTCATCGCGGCGCCGGACTCGGCGGTGGTCACGATGAGCGCGAGCAAACGTTGAACGCTCTGCTCGTCGAGATGGACGGCTTTGAATCGAATGAAGGTGTAATCCTGATCGCGGCCACGAACCGGCCAGACGTTCTAGACCCTGCCTTGCTGCGGCCGGGACGCTTTGACCGGCGCGTCGTTGTTCCTAGACCGGACATTAAGGGCCGCGAGGAAATTCTTCGCGTACACACACGCAAGGTTCCTCTCGGCGACGACGTCGATCTCTCTGTGATCGCTCGCGGAACCCCAGGGTTCTCGGGAGCCGATTTGGCGAACCTGGTCAACGAGGCCGCTCTATGGGCCGCCCGACAAGGCCGCAAGTTCGTCCTCATGGCCGATTTTGAGATGGCCAAGGACAAAGTCCTCATGGGCGTTGAACGTAAGTCCATGATTCTTTCTGAGGAAGAAAAGAAAAATACAGCCTTTCATGAGGCCGGGCATGCTCTAGTGGCCGCCAAAACACCCGGTGCGGACCCGCTACACAAGGTCACCATTATTCCTCGCGGTATGGCATTGGGCGTAACCATGCAGTTGCCCATCGATGACAAGCACACCTATACCAAGGAATATCTCGAGTCGACCCTCGCGGTTTTAATGGGCGGAAGGACTGCAGAGGAGTTGTTTCTTGGGCATCTCACCACCGGCGCCGGAAACGATATCGAACGAGCCACCGAAATCGCTCGCAACATGGTTTGCGAGTGGGGCATGAGTTCTCTCGGGCCGCTGGCCTTCGGCAAAAAAGAGGAAGCCATCTTTTTGGGCCGCGAGATCACTCAGCATCGCGACTATTCAGAAGATACCGCCATCCACATTGACCGTGAAGTGCGCCAGATTGTCACCTCGGCCTACAACAACGCCCGAAATATTCTCGAGTCCAACCGCGATACACTCGAACGCATTGCCTATGCACTCCTCGAGCGCGAAGTCCTCGATGCCATCGAGCTGAAGCTGATCATGGATGGCAAACCGCTGCCCGACAAACCGCGGACACCCCCGCCAGTGCCGCCATCGCCGGTGCTCGGTACCGAGCCCAAGCCGGCAGCTCGTCCTGAGCTCCGTCCCGCCCCTGGCTTCACGAAGGGCGGAAAAACCGCACCAGCTTAAACTGTTGGCAAAGTCTTACGTCAAGCGTCGCGTTACATTCGTCATCGAGCAATGTCTGTTCCCTTGCCTCCGATGACGCCGTACTGACACATCAGACAATTTTGCGCATCGTCCAGAAATCCCCGCAACCGCCCCGCGTCTTTCCATTAACTTTTTCCCGAGCCAATATCCCGCCGTCCCCGTCACCATTCCCCCGAAAATATCCGCCACATAGTGATACCGCCCATAGATCGTTGAGGCCATCATGCATACCACCAGCGGCGCGTACACCCAATAAAGCCAGCGCAAATGCCGTCGTGCTCCCCACAATGCCGCCATTGCTCCGGCAACATGTTCGGAAGGAAACGCCGCGCCGCGTACCCTCCCAAAGCGTTCGATCCAATTGATCAGCGAGGTGAAAAACCCGCCGCGCAGCTCGCCATGCCATGCTCCGGCCATTGAAAACCACGGGCTCTCGATGGGGAAAAAAATCGCAATCACATAGCCAATAGAATACGCCACCGCCGAGTAAGTCATCACCGCCCAGTAACCGCGAAAATCTTTCCGCGCATACAGGAACCCGCCCAGCACCACCAGATACAGAAAATAAGTGAGGTACGCAAACTGCATGAATTCGTTTAGCGCCGGGCGTGTAAACTGCTCCAGCCAAACCGTCGGATATACCCCGGTAAGCCAGTAATCCGCCGCAAGTAAACGTCCGTCAAACCATCCCGGGTACACCAGATGCACCAAGTGCCCTAGCTCCTCGAAGCAAAAAAGAAAAAACAGGTGGGGATACCAGTGCCGCCAGAAGTGCCACATCCGCGATGCCCATGTTCCCCCCAGCTTCTGCGCACGCGCTTCGGATTTCGCATATCCCGCGCAAAGCAGCAAAATTATTGTGGCAACGCTCGCTTGCAGCGCCAGCAGACTCAGCGGGTTTTTCAGATGTTTGTGGAACGACATTACTAATGCCGCAGAAATCGCCAGGTAACCGAGCCCCATCCACTCGAACGCTCCACAAGCGCTCCACGCCGCAACCAGTTCGCGGCCGATACGAGCGGCGATCAGCTGTTGTGCGGGTACTGCCGCCAGCGGTGTCCCTTCCACTTCACGCGGCGCTATTCCGGTCGGTGCCGCGCCACGCCATGGAATTGGCACGGCGATCTCGCGAGTTTCTCTTTCGACCCCTCTCACTTTTCCTCCCGTCAAACTTGCTTGCGCGGAATCTCTCGCAGCCACTCCGTCCTTCGATCTCGAACGGTCCGCGGCCTCTGCTCCTGTTTCTTCTCGATTTGCTCTCGCTTCCACAATACGATGGGCCACCCGTGGGCCTCCGCAACACGCCGTAATCCACGGTCAGGGTTGACTGCCATGGGATGCCCAACCGTCGCCAGCATCCCGCGATCGCTCGCGCTATTGGCGTACGCAAAGCTGCGCGACAGATCGAGGCCATGCTCGCGCGCCAGCCGCTCTACGGCCCTCGCCTTCCTGTTTCCCCATATGGCCTCGCCCGAGACTTCCCCGCTCCAGCGCCCGCCAGCTTCAGCAAGCCGCGTCGCACAAACACCAATCGCATCCGGCAACAGGTCGTCTCGCGAGGCACCCCCTCGCAACTCTTCCCGCAGTTGCTCCGCCGCGAACTGCGCGAGCAGCTCGAGAGTTCCACTGACTAGAAAAATCTTGTGCCTCTGCGAGGCGTGCCAATGCATCCGTTTTATTCCTTCGACAAAAAAATCAATTCGCGGTGCTCGCTCTCGGTACTCCATGGCCGCAGCAACCCGCACATGTTTCCAAAAGGTCTTGTTGCCATGCGTGGCCAGAACCCATCTGTCTTCCCAAGGCATTCCCGACGGCAGCGCGCAAACTTTCAGATATCGCGCCACCCAGCGCGCAAAACTCCAAGGCGTCCACTCCTTGCGCCAAACCAAGAAACCCATCAGCCTTCGCTCGAGTGACGGCTTCGGCACGAGCGTGCCATCGATATCGAAAAACGCAGCAGGTGTCCGGTGGCCTTTCGAATCGACCCTGCCGCCACAGGTGCCACTGTCCCGACCGCCGCTACCGTTAGCGCTCATCGTCCGCTCACTCGCTCTGCCGTGTGTGCCATACCCCGCCCATCGGTTGGTTGCCCCGTCACAGCGGCGTACGCCGCTACGTGACGCCATCCCTCGACAATTACCGGCAGCCCCCGCACCACACACAAAGCTGCTGTCGCCCAAATGATGGCCTGTGCTCCCACCCAAATACCTCCCAATGTGTTCGCACTCAGCTGGCTCACCAGCGCTACCGGTCCGCGTGCCAGCGCCAGTTGCAATCCCAGGTAGCAAAAGCACGCGCACTTCATCGCTGCGTACGCTCCCCGGCTCCATCGTGAAGCCACCAGCGCCCGCCCCCACCATGTTTGCATCATGGATGCCTGCCCCCATCCGCTGTGCCCCGCGTTCGCCGCTATACTGCGGATAAAGTCCGTAGCCGTCCCGCGTGCAAAAAACAAAACTGGCAGCCATAGCGACACCAGGCCGCAAACCGCAAAATAGGTGAAGTACACGTTTTCAATCACGCGGTCGCCCAAAACGTCAAGCTGTGCGCCAAACGGTGTCGCCAATTGGCGTTTGCGCGCGATGTATCCGTCGAGCCCGTCAAGCGCAATGGCCCCCACGGTGAGACTTACGGCGATTAAGTTCGCCCACGCATGTTTCCCGTACAGGCATACCGAAGCGAACGCCACCGCGACTCGCAATAGTGTGATTTGATTGGGGGTGAGCGCCATTGTCAGGCCTCCACCCTAGTAAAAGCATTGCCGCTGCCACTGTGGCTAGTCGTAAGCTATTGAAGTTATGGTAGTTACGCTAGGGTCATGGGGCCCTCTCGGGTGCACATGGAGGCGTAACCTTGCACCCGGTGGAAATTTCCCCCATTCTTCAAACGCCACCCGCGCGCACTCCGCGTCTAATACCTGTGAAGCATTTGTGATTTTCCCCGGGACGCTTTCTGGTAGGAAACGTTTCTGTGTCGTGCAGTCATCTCGTACGTCGAATTTGATGCCTAGGTTCACGGCGCAGCGCCGCCGTACAGTCGGTTCGACGATGGCCCCCGCCCGAATTCCATTTAACGTTCATTGCCAGGTTCGTCCTATACTCGTGACATGATTGACGTCTCTATCGCTGGAGCCTTCCTGGCAGGCCTGGTCTCGTTTCTTTCGCCATGCGTATTGCCGCTTGTTCCCGGCTACATCTCGATGCTTTCAGGCATTGGCGTTGACCAGCTCCGCCAGGGCCATCAACCTCGCGGGAGCTTGCTCGCTTCCTCGCTCACGTTCGTTGCCGGATTCTCTGTTGTATTCATCGCCTTTGGAGCGTCCGCCAGCGCGGTGGGTCAATTTCTTTTGCACAACCGCCGCTCCCTCGCGCCCATCGCCGGCGCGCTGATCTTGCTTTTTGGTCTTCACCTCACCGGCCTTCTCTCAAAGATCACCATTCGTATCGGCCTGATCATCGGCTTCCTCCTGGCACTGTGCGGTCTCTTACTGTATTTCCGTCCCGGTGTCATCCCGCACGTCGGCCCCATCCAGTTATTTTCGCTTTCGGTTATTTTCTTTCTTGGGCCTACTCTGACTCGCTGGCTCAATCGCGACGTCCACTTCCGCAATCTCGGCGGTCAGCCCGGAGTCTGGAGCGGTTTCCTGCTCGGCTTGGCCTTTGCCTTCGGTTGGACCCCATGTATCGGCCCAATTCTGGCTGCGGTGCTCACCGTAGCTGCGGCCAGCGAAACCGTCACCCGTGGGGTGATTCTTCTTGCCGCCTATTCCGCGGGGCTGGGCATTCCGTTTTTGCTCACCGCTCTCGGCCTTAGCCGCTTTTTGCGCTTTTACCAGCGATTTCGCAAGCATCTTCACACCCTTGAGGTTGTGAGCGGAGTGCTGCTGTTGTTTGTGGGCACATTGGTTTTTGTCAACCGTCTGACCTGGCTTTCAGGTAAGCTGTCATTTCTGAACCGTTTCGCCTTATAGCGCAGCACTTGGCAGGGTTTATGGACCAGGATTCGGCGCGTCTTCGCTTGATACGATCGTCTGCAATGAAAACTTGATTGAGGGAATACTTTCATGGACTTTGATGCACAAAATTCCAATGTAAATTCCGAAGTTCCGGCCTCAGAAGCCAAAGATTATGGCGGCGCCAACGATTCTCGTGGCAACAAAATTCTTCTCGTTGTTCTTACCTTCATTGCCATCGCCGCCGCAACCTTATTCATCATGCGCGAGACGCGGGGAACCCGCACCAAACACACCTCTTCGCTCATCTTCCCGGCGTTGGATGCCGCCGCCATGGATCCTTATAAGGGCAAAGTCGTCCTTGTTAATTTCTGGGCCACTTGGTGCGAACCCTGCCGAGTAGAAGTTCCATGGCTCATCGAGTTTCAGCAAAAATACAGCGACCGGGGTTTCACTGTTCTTGGTGTGGCTATGGACGAGGATGGCAACAGCGCCGTCGCCCCTTTCGTAGAGAACGAGCGTTTTGAGGTACATGGCAAGCCCCAGGCCATGAACTATCCGATATTTATCGGCAATGACCAGATCGCCGAAAAGTTTGGCGGCATCATCGGCTATCCGACCAGCGTCCTGATCTCTCGTGATGGCCGCCAGGTTAGGCGCATCACCGGTCTAATCAGCCACGACGAAATCGCCAAAGCCATCGAAGCACTGCTCTAGTCTCGAAGCTAGTTTCGGCGTGCAAACACACCACGTCGCACCCATTCATTTCTCGTGCCTCGAAACTTTTCTCGGGCCATAATCGTAGAATCGCCAAAGCCTTATGCCGAATCGAACTCAAATAGCCAGGCGCACCGCCTCGTTGCGCGAACCTTTCGGTGTGGCCATCGAGACCCTCCGTGCCCACAAGTTGCGCTCTTTCCTCATGCTCCTCGGCATCATCCTCTCGGTCTCCGCTCTCATCGTCGTTGTCGCGCTAATCGAGGGTGCCGACCGCTACATTGCCAGCCGCGTTGCCAATCTCGGCTCGAACGTTTTCCTGATCACTCGTTTCGGCATCATCACCGAGCTTGAAGAGTTCGTGAAAGCCACTCGCCGCAACAAAAACATCACCTGGGAAGATTACGAAGCCCTTCGCTATGGACTGAAGCTCCCGAAAAATATCGGAGTCGAGACGCGCACGCAAGGGAAAGCTCGCGCCGGCAATCACGCGCTCGAGGACATCGACGTCCGTGGTGTCACCGCGAGCGTCGGTGAGATGGATGTCGAGGAGCCCGCCTCGGGCCGCTACATCTCCGAAACCGATAGCGAGCACCGCACGTTCGTCACCCTGATCGGTTCTGAGGTCGCCGAACATCTGTTCCCCGGCCTCGATCCCATCGGCCACACCATCGAGCTCGACAGCCGCCCGTTCGAAGTCATCGGCGTGGCCAAACCCATTGGCACCGTGCTTGGCCAGTCTCAAGACAAGTTCGCGTACATCCCTGTTCAGACCCTCCTGAAAGTTTATGGCACCAATCGCAGTCTGGCCATAAACATCCAGGCGCGCGGTCCTGAGTGGATGATGCGCACGCAAGATGAGGCGCGTGTTTTAATGCGCGCTCGCCACCATCTTCGTCCGCAGGAACCCGATAATTTTGCAATCCTGGGCGCCGATGCGGTCATCGGTCTCTTCCATCAGTTGACGAGCGCGATCGCTTCCTCCATGGTCGGCATCGTTTCCGTTTTTCTCGTGATTGGCGGAGTCGTGATTATGAACGTGATGCTCGCCAGCGTAACCGAGCGCACTCGCGAAATCGGCATTCGCAAATCCCTGGGGGCCCGGCGCTCTGATATCCTCATGCAGTTTCTAGTCGAAGCGGCAGTGATGGCGGCGATCGGAGGCGCCTTGGGCGTAACGCTCGCGTACGTGATTACGCTTCTGGTAGGCGCCACGACTTCGGTACCGATGGCCGTGCCAATTTCCTCGGTCCTTATCGCTCTCACCGTTTCCACTTCCGTTGGAATTTTCTTTGGCCTCTATCCCGCGCAAAAAGCCTCGCAGCTTAGCCCCATTGAAGCCTTGCGGGTCGAGACCTAGTCTCAGAAAACGCCGATGCGCATGCATTTGGAAAACACGGTTATAGCTCTCACCACCCTGCGCGAAAATAAAATTCGCTCAGTGCTTACGGTTCTCGGCGTAGTTATCGGCGTCACCACCCTGATACTGGTTTCCTCTATCCTCGTGGGGCTCGATCGCGACATCCGTGGCTTTCTCACCGATTTTGGCACCGACACACTTTGGATTTTCAAGATCAAGCAAGGCTTCAACGGTCGTCTGACTCCAGAAGAGCGCGTCCGCAAGCCACTCTCGCTCGAAGACGCGCTGGCCATCCAGGAATCCTGCCCTTCGGTCAGCGCTGTCACCGTTGACGCTTTCCCGCGCTTCTATGGCCAGCCACTGGTGAGCACCGCTCGCTACCGCAATAAAGAAGTGAATGCCATTCAATTCAGCGGCTCCCTTCCTGCCTCCGAGCAAGTCTATTCGCTGCGCGTTAACTCTGGCCGCTTTTTCAACGAAACCGAGAACGCCCATCACATGGACGTGGCCGTGATTGGCTACGATTTGACCGACGCGCTCTTCTCTGGTGACGACCCTCTCGGAAAGACCATCCTCGTGGATGGAGTCTCCTTTGAAGTCATCGGCGTCTTAGATCGACACAAAGGTCAGTTCTTCCGCGATCCCCAAGCCGACAAAACTGTGCTCGTGCCTTATCGCAGCTATCGCAAGCACTTTCCGCAAAATGACGAACACTTCATCGGCGCACTTGTGCCTCCCGGCAAAAAAGCTTCTGCAGAAGACGAAATCCGCGGCTTGCTTCGCCGCCGTCGCAATGTCCCGTTCGATAAACCCGACAATTTCGACATCTCCAGCGCCGAGCAAATAGCCAATGAATTTCGTCAAATCACGGCATCCATCGCCATTCTGATTTCGGTCATCAGCTCCATCGGCCTCCTGGTTGGCGGGGTCGGTGTTATGAACATCATGTTGATGTCGGTCACTCAGCGCACCCGCGAGATCGGCATTCGCAAAGCGATTGGCGCGCGCCGCAGCGACGTCATCTGGCAATTCCTCACCGAGGCGATGACCCTAACCAGCGCTGGTGGCATCATCGGAGTCCTTCTTGGTGTCGGCTTCAGTCTGCTCATCAACCTTCTTGTTCCCAAGCTTCCTTCCGCTGTCCCTCTGTGGGCCGTGTTCCTTGGCGTCGCCGTTTCCATGAGTGTTGGATTGTTCTTCGGTCTTTATCCTGCCATTAAGGCTGCGCGTCTCGACCCCGTGGAGGCTCTGCGCTATGAGTGAGGTCGCTTGCTGTTCGATTACCATATGCGGTAGCCTGCAACCATGATGGACGAACAGGATTTCCGGAAAAAGTGCGACCTCGCGTTCGAAGATTTGAAGCGCCGCCTGATCACGCTTGGCGATAAGTTTGCATTTGACGTCGAGGGTGAGAGCGGCAAGTTGGAAGTAATCTTTGAAGAACCAGAAGAAACCAAGTTTGTGATTTCGCCGAATACACCGGTTCGTGAAATTTGGATTTCCGCACTCTCTACAAGTTTCAAACTGAGTTGGTCGGATTCCGTCGGCACATTTGTCTTGGGAAAAACCGGCGAGACTCTTCCTCAAGTCATGGGTCGCATACTGAGCACGCAGCTCGGAACACCGGTCACCGTCTGATGCATCGGGGAATTTCCTAATGCTCCGAAAAATGTACAGATCCACATTGCGCACTGCCATACTGATCTCGTGTCCTTTATTGTTTATGGGTAATTCTTTGCCCGCTGCCCGCTCTTCGCTAACTGGCGCCGAAAAGTCTCGTTTGGTTCGTCTCGGTTCGGGCGTGGCGACTTTTCCCTCCGCGCATGCGCCTCAATCCAGTATTCCGCGTGCAAGCTCGGTAATCGAACCGACCGCATATGTTTCTCTCGATCCTGTCCCGCGTGGCCGCGCTTTTGATTTAGCTCTCGTGCTCAAAATTCGCCCCGGATTCCACGTCAATGCCCACAAAACCTCTGAAGATTTTCTGATTCCAACGGAAATTACCGCCGACCTTCCCCCGGGCTTTCGCACCGTGGCCATCAATTACCCCAAAGGTGCTGTTCGCAAATTTCAGTTCTCGCAACAAAAACTGAACGTCTATGAAGGTAGCGTCACCGTGCGCATGAAACTTGAAGCGCTCGACGCTGCTCCCGTTGGAATTGAAAAGGTTCCCCTCAAGCTTCGCTATCAAGCCTGCACGAACGAAATCTGCCTGCCCCCAGTAAGCGTCCCAGTCGTCGTCGAGTTCCAGGTTGCCGAACGCGGCGCCAAGTCCCGTCCAGTTCACCCTGAAATTTTCTCCGGGGTGCCTGACTTCAATTCCGAGCCCAGCGCTAAGCCGCGCGCAACGCGTGCGCGACCGAGCTCTGCGCCAGCCCATCGCGAACCAAACTGAACGGCTCTAACCAATTCCTCGGTTATCGCAATCTGCCCATCCGCGTAATCCAACTAACTGGCCAGTTCTAAGGCGCACCGCCGCTAATTCGTTCGGTGATTAATGTTATACTTGCCTCGCAAACGGCAGCCGCGCTCGGCTTCCGCGGAGAGGTGCTGGAGTGGCCGAACAGGGCTGCCTGCTAAGCAGTTATCCCGTCAAAAGCGGGATCGGGGGTTCGAATCCCCCCCTCTCCGCCACATCTACAAACGCCAATAAGTACGCATAGTTTGACACCTTGCTACATTCATGATGCATTCGTAGGCGAGGTGGGAAGCTATGGCGAGGATCTACATACGCAGAAAGGTGCCTGGGAAGGGCTGGCGTTATAAGTCTGTCCCGGCGGGTGCGGGTCGTCGTCCAACCTTCGAAACCGACACAAAGTTCCAAACGAACCATGTCGTCGGGAAGGAATTTCAGGGCGACGCTGCGATGCAGGCGCGTGTCCTCGGCTTTATAAACCACACCCATACCACCACCGCCGATCTTTTCCAGAATGCGGTAGTGGGAAATAGTGCTGCCGATGATGGAGGAGGAATCGGGCACTGGGCGTGGATGTTACGCCCAGCGCCCCAAATCAAGCAATCGTGAAACGAACAGCGTCAAACGAACAGCGTGAAACGAACAGCGTGAAACGAACAGATAGACCCTCACATGTCTCGGGACACGAGCCGACCGACTGCCGCGGAAGAAGCAAAACGGTTTAGGGCGGGAGGCCGATGCGGCGCACAAGGTCGGCGAAGCGTGCGTCCGAGCGGAGAGCATCAAACTTGGGATCAGTTTTGAGGGATGCGAAATCTTCGGAGTGATCGTCAGCGGCTTTTTCCAGCCAGGTCAGAGTTTTCTCTCTATCCCCGAGGCCAAGGTAGACGACGGCAATAGCGTACGCCGGGACATATCGTCGCTTCGATAGCTCGTTGAGTTCGGCGAGCACTCTACGTGCCTCCGTGCTTTTTCCTGCCGCGCCATAGATGTACCCGAGCTCGCCCAACAAAGCCGGGGAGTGACTTAATTCATTGGCTGTCTCAAACTCGGTGATCGCTTCCGTGAACTTGCCAGTCTGGCAATAGGCCTCGCCGAGGTTAGCGTGGGAGCCCCAATTCTGCGGATCAATCTTCAGCGATTCTTGACTCTGTGCGACGACTTGGTCGTAGTCGCGCAAGAGGTAAAGAGCGAATCCAACGTAAACATTTGTCTGAATGGATAGTGGATCGAGTTGCTGGGCAAGCCTCAACTCGGGTAGCGATGCTTCTCCCCGCTGGAGGAGTGCCCAGTACATGCCGTACCAGAGGTGAGCCGATGCATCGTTGGGTGTGAGTTCAATGGCGCGTCGAAATTGGCGTTCTGCTGCCGCCAGGTTCCGGTCGTAGTAGAGCTGCACCAAACCCAATGCCGTGTGGGCGCTGGCAAGTTTTTCGTCGAGGGAGACAGCCTTCTCGGCGGCCGCTCTCGCCTGCGGCATGGCTTCGCCCGGAGGCAAATACGTGTTGGACAGGTAATAAAAAGACTCAGAAAGAGCCGCTGAGGCGGGTGCGTAGCTGGGATCTATCAGCAAGGCCGCATGGAGATACTCGATCCCTCGACGGAGCTCTTCTTCGGTTCCTTTATCCGCGAAATATCGCCCCTTGAGATAGGCCTCGTAAGCCTCCGGGAAGAGGTTTTGAGTTTTCCTGGGCGTCAGGGCGCTGTCGAGATGGGATGATGATAGCGGCTCTTGTCCTCACGCCAGGGCCGTATCAGGTTCTTACCAGTCTGCCATGGGATGGTGAGAACGTTGAAAGCATCGTTCGTCAATTGAAAGTAATTCTTAGTCAACCCTCTGAAATGTGACTCAATGTGGAATGCAACCCTCAGGTGAGGGGTCTGGGCCCACCATCAATAACCGGTCCCGGTTGGACTAGAAAGAGATAGAGATTTTCGCACTGCAGCGACGGTTGTTCGCGGAATCTAAATCCCAGCTGACGCAGAATGCGGAAGGCACCATCTTAGAAGATTTCCCCCAATTTATTGTTGCTGCCGTGCGTCGCGGCAAAACGCGCTTTGCTTTGCTACTACTTTTTGTGATGTTTAGTGTAAATATGATCCAAAAACTCACATGGGCCTTGAAAAGGGGAGCCAACAAAGCCAACAGCGAATGCGTTGACTATTCAAGATGACCATAGTAAAATTAAGTGGTCATAGGAGAACCCACGTGAAACTAGGCAAGGGCAAGAAGGCGATCCAGGAGATAGCAATCTCGGAGTTTAAGGCAAAGTGTCTGTCATTGCTGGAAGAAGTTGATAAAACGAAGGTCTCGCTTCGAGTGACCAAACGCGGTAGGCCGATAGCGGAAGTGATTCCTGCATCCCCAAACATGGAGGAGCGAAACTGGCTGGGTTCGATGGCCGATAGCATGGAAATTACGGGCGACGTAGTGTCTCCGGTCATTGAGATCCAGGAAATTGAGGCGCTAAAGCATTGAAACTGCTGCTTGATACCCACATTTGGCTCTGGAGTTTGGCTCAACCCAGCCGACTCTCGCGACGCGTGCAACACGAATTAAGAGATGGCCAGAACGAGCTGTGGTTGTCTCCTGTGAGTACTTGGGAAGCGCTGCTGTTACATGCCAAGCGTCGGATACACTTGGACGGTACGATCCGAGATTGGGTGGCAACGGCAACGATGCACATGCGGGAGGCTCCATTGACACACGAAATCGTCGTTGCAGCCCAAGAATTGCCGCTTGAGCATCCGGATCCAGCGGATCGCTTTTTGGCCGCTACAGCAGAAGTGCTTGGCCTGACGCTCGTGACCGCCGACCGTCGACTGTTGGGCTTGGGGAAGATCGCCACCCTGGCAAACCGCTGAGTGCAGTCTATTTGCGCTCCGTGCCATCGCAATAAGGGTTCCAAGACCTCCTTCGGGAAAATTGTCCAACTCGCCAAAGCCCGGGAGCGTCGATAAACACTGGCGGTTCTTTCAAATGGAAACAAGAGACATACCGTCGCGCACCTGCCTCTCACCTCCCTCAGCAATTGGGGCAACAATCCCCCTCCGCGCCACAAACAAATAACCCCCGGGGTATTGAACAGGCGTGCTACTACCTCCTAGTTCAGGGGTACGACGCTACTAGTTAGCGGACTCGCTCGACAGAAACAAATGAATTCGCTGTCTTCCTAAGGTTTTTACCTGATGAACAACAGCGGGAATCCCCCAGTGGCAATTGGACAATCAACCTGCTTATTCTTTGGCGTCATTGGCGCCCTTTTTAGTGATGAGGAGGTGACCCTTGAACGTGACTTATGATGTCTTTAGAAAATTCCCAGATGGACAGGTTTGGGTTGACGCCGTCGAGGGAATCGAAAATGTCAGAGTCCGCGTGATGAACAGGATGAAGGCCGAACCCGGCGAATACTATGTGTACGACTTGATGCACAAAACCGTCGTGCTGCGGCTGCCCGAAGACGATGCAGTTTACCTGCGCAACCGGAAAGCAACAGAACGCTAAAGTGTTGTATCCCTGTCAGTGCTTGGCAAAGTGCTCGCCCGGGATGTCTTCGACTGCGCCTTCCGCAGGCAGCGGGTGGATCTTGAACCATCGTTGGATCTCTTCAATAGGGCCAGTGCTGGTGGGCGCCGTTGCAGTCGTCCTTACCCAAAACCGATACCCGCTGCATTGTAAGACTTCGATCTCGAATAACCGTTTATCATTTTCTAAGTCTTCCTTCTTTTCTACGATTCGTAGGTTCTGTCGCGTCTGCCCGGGCATGGTTTGTTCTCCTTACTTCTATTAGTACAGCGTCATCATAGTTTCGGCCCGCTCCTTCAGCCGCCTGATTGTCCGAAGTGCCAACGTGAACCATTGTTGAGCTGATCGCCCGGTGTCCGAGCGCCTCCTTCGACATTCAGAATCGAAATATCAACGAGTCCGGCCCTGGTGACGGACATGCGCCGCAAAACAATGTGCTATGCGTCGCAGCGCACAGTAACATTGTCCACAAACCGGCAACTTGGAAAGGATGTATTTAGTCCTGATGTGTCGCTTTCACCTTCAGTTCGAGAGAATGGTTTTGTCCACTGCAAACCGAAGATTCTTTAGATATAATTTATTGCTAATGCTTCGGAGATCCGCCAGCCATTCAAAGGGACATTTCGCATACCAGGACTTCATCCAGAATGGTGCGACCCAATCTCTGAACGTATTTCCAGTCTGGTTTGGAGAAAACGGTCAGTCCAGAGTCATGGGCCATCTGCAATGCTGGACCGAAAACGAAGACAGACATTGCTTCTGCGGTTCGGGTACCGTCCTAATGCGCATGCTCCCTACATCTCTGCCGCCCAAGTCCAATACAGCGCATGCACTCGCACCTGACCCGACATTGCCGCTGTGAAGCCCGAAGGAGGCTCGGCTATGAGTCGCAAACTATCCCGAAGAATGATGCTGAAGACTACGAGCGTCGCCGCCTTGGCCCTGCGCGGCAGTGACGCCGCGATCATTTCTGGGCCGCCCTTCGAAAGATTCGAAGGGAATGACACCCCCAAGATTTGCCTCGAGGCGGGACTCGGTGTCCCGCCACCGGCGCCGGGCGGTGTTGCCAGCGATGAAGTAGTCGCGGCGGCCTCGCGCAGGATCAAGCAGCTGGGCGTCGACCACGTGATCTCCGGCGGGGGCCGGATTCCTTGGGAAGAAAGCAGGCTCAAGGACATGATGGATCGTCTGAAGAACAACGGGCTTACCTTGGCCAATCTGATGATCGCCGGTTTCCCGAACGCAATCTACAACCGGTCGGGCAAGGATGAGGACATCGAGAAGGTCATTGCGTCCATCGGGGCGGCCGGCAAGGTCGGCTTGCCGGTCATCGAGTACAACTGGTACGCGCACCGTGCCATGGAAGGCTATTTCGAAGAAACCGGTCGCGCCGGCGCGGGCTGGACGGGCTTTGATTTTGAACGCATGAAGAACCTTCCACCGCTCGAGCAGGAGGGTGCCCATACTCTTGATGAGATGTGGGCCAATATCACGTACTTCCTGAAAGCCGTGATCCCGGAGGCCGAGAAGGCCGGAGTGCGCATGGCGCTGCATCCCAACGACCCGCCGGCGCCCATCAGCCGCGGGTCGCAGCAGATCATGGGATCGGTGGAAGGCTGGAAGAAACTTATCGAAATCGTGAAGAGCCCCTCGAACGGAATCACATTCGACTGCGGCGTGACGCGCGAGATGGGTCACGATCCAGTCGAGGTCTGCCACTATTTCGGCTCGCGGGACCGGATCAATCACGTGCATTTCCGCAATGTCAAGGTGCAGAAGCCGAATGAGCGGTACACCGAAGTGTTCGTCGATGAAGGCGAGAACAACATGTTCGCGGTCATGCAAGAACTGGTGAAGCAGAAGTATCCGCGCCTGATCTATCCGGAGCATCCGCGCGGACTCGATTACGACCGCGAACGGCCCAACTTCCACTCGCAGTATCCGGGAGGAGGCGGCTATGCCGCTTTCGCATTCAACGTGGGTTATACCAGGGCCATGATGCAAGCCGCTCTGGCGTTGATGCGTGGACAAGGATCATGACGAATACAAGGCGCCTGCTTTTCGACACGTGCATGACGGTTCTGTTGGCGCCGGCACTCCTGTATAGTCAGTTGTTTGCTCTAACTACAGAGCGAATGATCGAGGTCGCCGCACAGAACCCTTTGGATCGGTTTTTCCGAAGGCCGAGCCGGCCCAAGGTTCCCGACGTGTTGATCGAGTGGGTCCGCGGCTGGGCGCACCACCTTATGCGTATTTCAACTTTCGTCTTGGGTTCACTTCTCGCGGCTTGCAGCCTCCTCGCGCAGGATGTCGATCCGGGGCGCAGATCATTTGAAAGTCGCTGCGCGGCATGCCATGGCGGCGACGGCAACGGAGGCCAATTGGGGCCCCCGATCACGTCGCGCCTGACTACCTACGATGACCAGAAGCTTGCCGAACTGATTCGTAACGGGCGGCCCGCGCGCGGAATGCCCCCAAGCCAAGTCGTCGACCCGGAGATGGCCAGCTTGCTGAGGTTCTTGCACACGATTCGACGGCGCGCCTTGGACAGACCTGTTGTGCACGTGACGGTTCAGACGATTGACGGCAAGAGACTGGAGGGGCAGGTGCTCGGCGAAGGTTTCGAGGACCTGCAACTACGAACCGATGATAAGCGCATCCACTTGCTGCGCCGCGTGGGAGATCTGTTTCGAGAAGTCACTTCCGAGACGAACTGGCCCACCTACAACGGCGATCCTGGCGGGAACCGCTACACCAAGCTCACGCAGATCAACAAGAACAACGTCACCCGGCTTGCACCCAAGTGGGTGTTTACGATCGCGAGTGCGGGACGCCTGGAAGTGACGCCGGTGGTTGTGGACGGTCTCATGTACGTAACCATCGCCAACCAGTGCTACGCGCTGGACGCCGGAACCGGCCGCGAGGTCTGGCATTACCAGCGGCCCCGCACACAAGGAATGGCTGGTGATTCCGGAATCAACCGCGGCGTCGGCGTGGCCGGTGACCGTGTTTTCCTGGAGACCGATCACGCCCATGTCATCGCGCTGAATCGCTTTACTGGCGAATTACTCTGGGACACGGAAATCGCGGACTGGCACCAGAACTACTTCGCCACTTCCGCACCGCTTCCCGCGGGCCACCTCGTTGTCTCCGGCGTTGGGGGAGGCGAACATGGCGCCAACGGGTTCGTCGTTGCCGTCGATCAGGACACCGGCAAGGAAGTGTGGCGGTTCTGGACCGTGCCGAAACGCGGCGCGCCGGGCTCGGAGACCTGGCAAGGCAAGGACATCGATCACGGCGGCGCGCCAACGTGGTTCACCGGCAGCTATGATCCCCAGCTCGATATCGTCTACTGGCCCGCCGGCAATCCCAGCGAGGAATACAACGGCGATCATCGCATGGGAGATAATCTCTATTCGGATTGCATTCTGGCCCTGGACCGCCAGACCGGCAAGCTCAAATGGTATTACCAATTTACTCCGCACGATCTCTGGGATTGGGACGCCACGGAAACGTCCGTTCTGGTGGACGCCGACTGGCAGGGCCAGCCCCGCAAACTGATGTTGCACGCCGACCGCAACGGCTTCTTTTATGTTTTCGATCGCACTAACGGAAAACTTCTCCTTGCGAAACAATTCATCAGGAATCTCACCTGGGCAAGCGGGATCGGATCTGACGGCCGTCCCGTCAAGCTGCCGAACCAGGAGCCGACTGAGGCCGGCACCAAGGTGTGCCCTTCTCAGGAAGGAGCGACGAACTGGTTCTCGCCCTCCTTCAATCCCTCTACCGGCTTGTATTACGTGCAGACGTTCGAGCAATGCAGCATCTACGCGAAAAGCGACGCAGGAGAGTGGCGGGCCGGCAAGACGTATCTGGGCGGGTCGCAACGCACGGCTCCCGATCCGAAGCCGCAGAAGGTTCTGAAGGCCATCGACATCCGCACAGGCGCGATTGCTTGGGAGCTAACCCAACCTGGACCCGCGATCTCTTGGGGCGGCACCCTCACTACGGCGAGTGGGCTGGTCATCTTCGGTGAAGAAGGCGGGGGCTTGATGGCCGCGGACGCGATGACCGGCAAGCCTTTGTGGAGTTTCCAGACCAACCACACCTGGAAGGCGTCGCCGATGACCTACATGTTCGACGGCAAGCAGTACGTAGCGGTCGCTGCGGGGTCGAACATCATCGCTTTCGCGATTCAGGAATAACGAGCGGGTAAGGCGAATCGCCAGGAGATGAAGCTCACCCGCAAGGTGGGCGACTTCGGGTCGAGCGAAGCAGTGACCAAAGACGTGAAGTAACGTTTCTGCTGTTCTTTTGGATACTCTCACCGGTTGGGTGCTAGACCGGCTAATTTATGCACACCAGTCGAATCTTGGCTTTGCCTCTCATGGCGCTCTCTGCCCTGCAGTGCGGCCCCCAGGTACAAGATCGTCGCCCCGTCGCTAAAAGCGATTGGATCATGTATGCCGGCACCTACACTCGCCCGCCGAGCAAGGGTATCTACGCCTACCGGTTCCAGCCTGCAAGCGGTACATTCACATCGATCGGCTTGGTGGCGGAGACAGCGAATCCGTCCTTTCTCGCGATCCATCCCAACCAGCGCTTTCTTTACGCAGCCAACGAAATCTCGCGATACGAAGGCCAGTCCGCAGGCAGCGTCAGCGCCTTCTCTATTGATGCCGCCAGCGGCCAGTTGAAGCTGCTCAACCAAGTGTCGTCGAAAGGATCCGGACCGTGCCACGTGGCGCTCGACAAGACCGGCAAGTGGCTCTTCGCCGCAAATTACAACGGTGGCAGCGTGGCGGCATTTCCGGTTCACAACGATGGCACCCTGGGCGAGGCTTCGGCATTCGTGCAACACTCCGGCTCCAGCGTGAATCCTCAGCGCCAGCGCGAACCGCACGCGCACGTGGCCACCGTGTCTCCTGATAACCGATTTATTTTAGTGGCGGATCTTGGCTCGGATCAGGTTTTCGTTTACCGTCTGGATCCGGCGAAGGGCAGGCTCGCTCCCAACGATCCACCTTTCGTAAAGGTTGCGCCTGGATCCGGCCCGCGCCATCTAGCATTCCGGCCGGACGGACGGTTCACCTACGTGATCAACGAAATGATGTCGACAGTGACCACGTTCGGCTACGACGCCGGTCGCGGAAGCTTGCAAGAGCTGCAAACCTTGTCGACATTGCCGGAAGGCTTCACCGGCACTAACAGCACCGCAGAGATTGCCGTGCACCCGAACGCCAAGTTCCTGTATGCCTCGAATCGCGGGCACGACTCTATCGCGATCTTCCAGATCGACCCCGCTAAGGGGACTCTGACGGCTGCCGGACAGGTTGCTACGCAAGGAAAGACACCGCGCAATTTCGCGATCGATCCAACTGGCGCCTACCTGCTGGCGGCGAATCAGGATTCCGCCTCCGTTGTGGTGTTCCGCATCGACCAAAAGTCCGGCGGCTTGATGCCCATCGGTACGGTTCTGGAGATTCCTTTTCCGGTCTGCATTACCTTTGTACGGCATACGCTCGTTGCTTCGAAACAATGACCCTGGGTGGCGAAACTGCGCGGTTTTCCGTTAGCGCATGGCCCTCGCGAGTGATTGACCCGATCTGGGCCGCGGCTCGGTTGCCGACCCTTCGTACCTCAGGCGTAGTCCCCAGTCGTTGTCTCCGGGAAAGTCGGGCAGAATGATGATTCCAATGGCGCTGGCGCGGACCGTGCCGTCTTTCACGTTCTGCCAGGACCCGTCACGTGGATCGAACCACTGCGCGCGATAGGCGCTGTTCAGCCGTGCTCCCCGAATCTGGGCCAGGGGGCAGCCTTTTTCGAAATACGCCAGGAAAATGTTCTTATCGGGCGTACGAGCGGCGTACGCCCAGCCCTCGTAACCTCGAAGCACGGCAGTCTTATTCGGCGAGACCAGATCGGCGATCGGTTCTAACTCCTGGTAGCGTTTGCCGATCGAGAACGCGAAGTCGCGCAGATGGCGCATCTGGCTTCCCGAGCGCCACTGGAAGGCATCCCACATCTTGATGGGCGCGAGCGCTTCGATATCCGCTCCCCAAATGCCCTCCGCTCCGTAGACGTGACCGGCAAAACCACCCGATAGAAAACTGCCGTACATGCCGGAACGCACAAACTGGTCATCCTTCTCGGTACCACCGGGAGCCCCGAACCGATAGCCGCCGTTCAAACCGCGGGCATCAACGTAACCGGAATAATAAGGCTCGCCATTGAGGGCCGGCCGCGGAGCGAGAGCATGGAAGATCTCGGTCAGATACCAATAGTTGTTATGCTCGCGCATGTTACCGGTCTGATGCAGTGTGACCCAGGAATTCTCACCCCAATTCTCGAGGGTTGACGGATTGGCATTGGCGGAAAGGAGTGTGCCGAAGGGTGGTAGCCCGAACTTTTCCTTTACGTATTCGATCGCCTTAGTGTATTCCTCGGGGCCGACAGTTTCGCTAATGATGTCCAAGTGGATGGGACTAAGGACCGTGTTGTTGGCCTGATATCGGGACCAGATGTACTGGATGAAGCGCGCGTAGGAATCGGGCCATGGGTAGTACTTTTTCCAGCACAAGCTGGCATCTCGTCGCGACACTTCGATGAAGGGAACGAAACTCTGCTCGTTGAGGTAATCAATCTTTCGGTCTACATATCGAAAATATTCAGGATTGATTCGGTCCACATCAGGAAACATTTGTTCGTAGCCGGGCACCTTCCCTGGGAAGAGAAACGGTCGACCGCCTTCGTTGTCCATGTTCTTGGCGCTGCCGGTACCGAATTCTAGCCACGCCGAACGCACCGTTGTCTTGTCCCGGTCGTTCATCACCACGTGCCACGGAGATCCATCCGTCATCCAGTTCGGAAATGCCGCAATGACGTTGACCCAGTTGTATCCTTGCGCCTTGCGGTAGCGGACGTAGTCTTTGAATCCCGCCGTGGGGCCGAGAGGGCGTTCCTGATCGTCATCGTACCAGCGAAAACGGTTCGTGCCCACCGAATACCAAGTGTCCCCAATGGCAAAGAATGGCGTGCCATCCGCCTGCTCGAGAGCATGGTGGTTTGGTGTCGCGCGGAGGAAACCGCGGCGTAGCGGATTCTTCTGCATCTCTTCCTCCGTCCAGGCGCTGGCCACAAACGAGCCTGTTTTGCCGGCCAAGCCCGGATCGGTGGGAGTGGACCCGCTTCGCCATTTCCACGCACCCGGTTCGGTAGCCAGCAGGCGCACCCGGAACGTTTGGCCGCCATCCCAGAATCCATAGACCCGCTTATTGAAGTTCGGCCCGCTCAGGTCAACCCACACAATCACCTCGGTGTACGGGTTGGTGAAGGTGTGAGTCGATGTGAAGGTCAGTTCCTGCTTCTCCCACACACGAACGGCAGCCGCTACCGGCAGCGAACCGATCACGCCAAATAGAAGGCTGAGCCAAACCCGCTTGCGCATCGCAATCCTCCTAGTTTCTCAACAAGCGTTCCCCATTGTAAGCCGGTGCTTCGCCAAAACTCCATCTGACGCTGAACTGCTCAACTTCATCGGTTCGCAGTCGGCCTCCCATCCTTTACCGTTTCCATTGGAGATTAGGTAATGGCTATCGGAATTTACGCCGGAGGACACACTATCTGTGCCGGGTTCTGTAGCTGGAAGCCGACGATGCTTACCGAGTCAGGCGATGAGCGCCCGCTCATCTGGTTCGACGGATTCGAAGCGAGAGAACGTTGTCGACTGCCCGCAAGTCAATCTGATTGCCGACGTCGCTATGAGGAAAGTGAAGGAAAGTCCTTGACATCTAACGTAGCTAGAACGGAGAATTCGCCCAAAATGCCCCAGCGCAGCAGACCTTCTCTGTCGCTTCCGCCAAAGGGGGCATGGATCATACGATTAGGAGCCGGTGCCGATAGTCCCCTCTCCGCCACGCTGTCTCATCAAATGAACATGAAACACGTACTCTGGCCAGCGCCCGCAAAACGGTCAACCACACGCTTGACATCGAAGCTGTTGGCCCTTCACATCCTCTCGTCCGCACTCGCAGTGGCAGCCGCTTTCGCGCAGACGCCGCCCGCGCGCTTGGTTTCTCCGGAACTCCAATCGGACAACCGAGTCATTTTTCGCTTCCGTGCTCCCAATGCCAAGGACGTCTCACTGACTCTCGAGGGCGCGTCCAAGCCTTTTCCCATGCAGAAGGATGACAAAGGCGTGTGGAGCGTTACCACCGAGCCACTCGCGCCGGACTTCTATGGTTATTCTTTCATCGCCGACGGTGTACACCTCATCGATCCTTCTAATTCCTTGATGAAGCCCAACCTGCTATCTACTACAAGCCAGGTGCACGTTCCCGGTCCCCCCTCGTTGCCGTGGGAAATCAACAGCGTTCCTCATGGACAAATTCATCATCACTTCTATAAATCCGCATTTGTCGGAGACGAACGCGACTTCTACGTTTACACTCCTCCGGGCTACGATTCTCGCGCCAAGCAGGCATACCCGGTCTTATACCTGCTCCACGGTTTCAGCGATGACGCTAGTGGCTGGACCGCAGTCGGCCGTGCCAACGTGATCCTCGATAATTTGATCGCGCAAGGCAAGACCAAGCCCATGATCGTGGTCATGCCTTTGGGCTACGGCGCGCCCGAGATTGTGTCGGTCGGCTTCAGCGGGTTCGGTAGCCCGCAGCTTCGCGACCGCAACTTCGCCAAATTCCGCGACGCGCTGCTCACCGAAGTCATCCCGCTGGCCGAATCTTCCTATCGCGTCAACAAAGATCGCCATTCGCGCGCGATTGCAGGTCTCTCCATGGGCGGCAGCGAGTCTCTCTTGACCGGCCTAAATAACGTGGCCCAGTTTGCCTGGATTGGAGCTTTCAGTTCCGGCGGGCTCCCCGAGGAATTTGCCGCGGACTTCCCGGCGCTCGATGCAAGCGCCAACCAGCAATTACGCCTGCTTTGGATTGCTTGCGGCACCGACGATCGCTTGATCGCTGTCAACCGCAAGCTCCGCACTTGGCTGACATCCAAGCATATACAACACGCGGACATCGAAACCCCCGGCGCGCACACCTGGATGGTGTGGCGGCGCAATCTCGCCGACTTCACGACCCTGCTGTTCCGCTGAGGACAAGCGCAACATGGCCAGCAGGTGCCCGTCGAGGAAAGCTCTACTCTCGCTTAGCTCGCTGGAGTATTATCCGGGGTACCAAGCGACCTTGCTCTGAACCTCGAATCGATTCTCTGGGAGGTGAGCCATGGCAGCGTCCGCCCCTAGCAACGATGCGGCTCGTGTTGCGGCTCTGCAGAAGTACGCCATCCTTGACAGCGAGCCCGAACAGGCCTTCGACGACCTTGCCCAGCTCGCCTCGTATATTTGCAACACTCCGATAGCTCTGGTCTCGTTGGTAGATGAAAATCGCCAATGGTTCAAAGCCAGCATCGGGATGTCGGCTTCAGAAACTCCTCGTGAAATTGCGCTGTGCTCCATCGCGATTCAGCAATCGGAAGTTTTCGTGATTCCGGATACTCTCAAAGACGAACGCTTCCGGAATAATCCGCTCGTCGTTTCCAAACCCAATATTCGCTTCTATGCGGGAGCGCCGCTCATTAATGAAGAGGGCTACGCACTGGGAACCTTGTGCGTGGTTGATGTCGTCCCCCGCGAATTCACCGGGGAGCAAAGAAAAGCTTTGAAGACCCTCAGCCGCTTGGTCCTCGCGCAACTCGAGTTCCGACGCAATCTGATGTTGCTCAAAGAAGCGCTCAACGACCGCACGCGCGAGGAACATGATCGCGAACGTGAACTCCAAAAACTCCAGGAGACCCTTCTCCGGGTGATGAACCTCCGCATCTGACAATCGGTTTACGATGGCGCGTCAGCGGCTCGCGGCAAATTTCGCGCACCAATGGTGAGCAGCATCACCGCGAAAGCGAGCGAGATCATCGGGAACAAGGTCCTGGTCAGCGGTCCCACCGGTGTCGATTACCTCCTCCATAAAAGCGAATTCTAGCACAGGCTGCCGGGCAGCTCTGCCAGGCGCTCAGCCTAACCGATGCGCAGACATCGCAGCGCAACTTGGTGAAACGTTTTGTCGGTTCGTGAAGAGCCAACGGTGCTCGTCATATTTGCCGCTTAGAACCAATGACTGGTTCGCCGGTCTTACTGCGGGCGAGGAAGCTGCAGAATCATTCCTCCTGCCTGGCCAGTCTGGACAGAGGGCAACTGACCATTCCACTTGTCGATCTGGGCGCGGCTATTCTCGATGCGACGCAATTCGAGAAGCTGCGGAGTCAGCGAATTCTGGCGAATTCGGTTGGCGTCAGCTTCGCCCTGCGCGCGAGTTACAAGCGACTTCGCTTCACCTTCAGCCTCGGCGATTTTCTTGGCGGCTTCGGCTTGCGTGGTAGCTAGCTCATTACGCGCGCGCTCGGCTTGCTGGATGGCTTGCGCTTTCGCGGTGATGGCCGTAGCGATCACTGGCGGAACACGCGGTGCGCCGATAAAACCAAATTGCTGCACGCTGACGCCGACGGGCGTTACTTTCTGCTCGATCATCAATTGGACTTTGCGCAAAAAATCTGCCTTGCGCTCACCATAAATATCTTCGACCGTGAACGTGGAGGCAACTTCATTAAGGGAGTTGCGCACGATATCGCGCAGGATACCGTGTGTGAAGATGTCAAGATCGCTGACGCGATACTTGACATAGAAGTCTGGAACCTTCTGCGCATCGATGGCGTAGGAAAGCGAAACGTCCACAAAAATTTCCATGCCCTCTTTGGTATTGAAGCCCATTTCCTCGTTGATGGGATGGCCTTCGGATATGTCTTTGGTCCACTTAACGGTTTGCACGTAAGTGGGAAACTCGATGATCTGAGTGCGCAGCGGACTGTAAACCACCCATCCGGTGCGCACGGGGATTTCCGATGCGCCCCGCTGGCTGCCGGCAAGATTGATTTCAACGCCAACGTGCCCCGCTTCGATACGCGTGATGCGGGTGATGAACATAGTGAACAGCAGCAGAACCACGAGTGCAACTATGGCCAGTGCCACACCCTTGGTGCTTCGCCAGGAATTGTGCGGCACGTATTCGACATCACGATTCGGTGATTTATCAAAAATAGACATGCGTTTACGTTCCTCCGTCGCGGGATGCGGATTGAGTGATCGGTTGCGACGGGCATCTTAACCTGTTTTTAGGCCGAGAATGGTCTGGGAGTTGCCAAACTGACCACAGTAGTTCGGAAGCTGCGGTGATGGCGCTTAGGGTTGAATGCCGCGAGACTAGAAGCCCGAATCTTAGGTTTGCGATATCGGGATTGTTAGAGGCGGCAAGAAATTGCGTCCGCTGTATTGGCTAGAGCGGGTGAAGCGGCCGCCAGTTGAGGTTGCGAAAGCGGGAATTCCGAATAGAATCGCGTCGGTACTTTGTTGAAGGGGCAACGAGGGAGCATGATCCGCCAGCATCTCATCGGAAGCGACACGGAAGGCGATAAAGACTTCCGGCTCCGGGATTGCTTCACCTTTTCTGGCTGACGCCTGGTTTACGCACCACCGTTTCTTCCGGCGCCACCGATTGCACAACCCGTGGGTCGTACTGCGTGCTGTTATTGTTCGTGTTGTTCGATGGGTACTCACTAAACCTTCTGTTCTATGAGCTGGTGAACGGCGCGGGGTGCCGGGACGGAACGAAAGTGAACCTCTGCGGACGCGCCAACGTCTGATGGACCACTCGCACCGGTGCTTGTCGGATTGGCGGGGTATTTTTAAACCATGCCCGGTCTATACTTCACAGTGGCAGGGGCGATCATCGGAAAACGCGAGCGACTGCTGAAGGAAAGTAGGAGCGCGAGAGAGGCCACGGTCGAAGCCTAGACATGACGGATGAGTGGATGGGAGGCTCAAGACTACTATGCGAAAAGTTTTGTTTGCGTTTTTTCTGCTGAACCTGACAGGAGTGGCGTACGGACAGAGTCCAGTAGATTCTCTTTCTGATTTGCCGAAACCGCACGAGTATGTACTGAAGCGAGTTTCGAGCTACGACCGGTCCGGCGGGAACGCCGACTCACGGCCAATCGCGACTGGGGAAACCCTGGCCCTGCTGGATGAGGCTGGGCCCGGAGAGATTTCACATCTATGGATCACCATCGCGAGCCGTGAGAGATACCACCTGAAGAAACTTGTTCTGCGAATGTATTGGGATGGAGAGAACACGCCGAGTGTAGAAGCGCCGGTGGGGGATTTCTTCGGTTTGGGTCTGGGGGAGTCCTTTTTATATCAATCCGTTCCCCTGGCGGTGGGAGGGGACCGCGCGTTGAACTGCTTCTTTCCGATGCCTTTTCAAAAACATGCGCGGATCACGGTGACCAACGAAGGACGCGAGCGCGTGAACGCAATTTACTGGAACATTGATTTACGAGCGTACCGCGCGCCTTTGGTGACGGACAAGCTTTACTTCCACGCGCAATACCGGCAGGCAACGCCAAATAAGGCAATCGCCGAGAAAACCCCGAACGCTGCTGGGAAAGCCGGAGAGATGAAAAACTTGAATGGGAACGACAACTACGTGTGGATGGAAGCGACTGGACGAGGGCATTTTGTGGGGGTCACGATGTCGGTGATGCAAAACGCAGATGGATGGTGGGGAGAGGGCGACGATATGTTCTTCATCGATGGTGAAAAGCTGCCGTCGATTAATGGAACCGGGTCGGAAGATTATTTTTTGGGTGCGTGGGATTTCGGCGGGAAAGCGTTTTCGTACGGACTATTTGGCGCACCGGTTGTTGGAGCGGAGTTGGAGGGAGCGCGATGGTCGGTCTATCGCTTTCACCTTGACGCGCCCATTCCGTTTACGCGCTCGCTTCGCGCGACGATCGAGCACGGGCACGCGAACGATCGCGGAGATAGCTTCTACTCGGTTGCTTACTGGTACCAAGCGGAGCCGCATGCGGCTTTCCCGATTCTTCCACTTGTTAACACAAGGTTGCCGCGCGCCTATCCGGCCGCCGCAGCCCAACAGTGATTTCTACTGGCTGGGAAATTCCCAGCGCGGCGGTGGTGGGGAAGCTTTTTTCGAGCCAAGCGAGGACCATGCGGGGGCGGACGCCGTAGCAGACGCTTTCGCCCGGCATTATGGTGAGGGGCATTTTGTATTTCTTTTTGCAAGGGGCGTCGAGCTTTTCGACGGCTTCTTGGTCAGAGATCTCGACGGCGATTCCTTCGAGGATGACAACGTCATCGCCGGACTCGAGGTGCACCGACACTTTAGGATTATGTTTGAGGTTGCGAGCTTTTGCGGGAAGTGCGCGCGGTGCCAAAATACAGCGCCCCTTCGAACCAGAAACCCCAAACCGGAATGGAATGGGGGCCTCCATCGGGACGCGCCGTACAGATCCAATAATTGCGCGAGCGCTCCAGGCGTCGTTCGGCGTGGCTCCAGGGCAGGTAACGCTTGCGTGGCTTCATACCGTAAAGCTTGGGCATCTGCGGGACGCCCACAGCGGGTCGGACGCGAGCACCCGCCGATTGCGATTGTCTGGTTGGGCGCTTTGATTTCGGCAACTTCGATTCCGCCACGGGGCACCTCCGCACCCAGGTGATGTGTATGGCGATGTATACCCCAAGCACACCCTTTTCCGCAAACGACCGCGGATAACCCTCTACATTGGCTTGGCATCCCACCGTTAGAGCAGTCCAAGGATGATGAAGGCTATGGACGCAGGCAGCGAGGAGGCAACAATGAGCACCTTGAAAGCATTGGTAGCGGTTGGGGTACTGGCGGCGTTTCTCGCAGGAGCAGTGGTGACGAATTACATCCATCCACAACCGACGGCGGCAATGACTGCTCCCGCTGCTCAGTCGCAAATGTATCAGGCCGAGCAACCGCAGATGTATCAGGCTGAGCAGGCACGCTACGTCAATCGTGCGCCAGCAGTGCGATATATCTCGGAGCGAGCGCCGGTTGAGCGCCGGGTCTCGGAACGGTATATTCCCGTGCGGGAGCGGGACGCTGTCATACACCGTAAGCGCACACTGAAGAAGGAAGCGTTGATTGTTGGCGGCAGCGCGGCGGCTGGAGCAGCGATTGGCGCAGCTGCACATGGTGGCAGAGGAGCCGCAGTGGGCGCATTGGCAGGCGGCATTGCCGGGCTGGCGTACGACCTTGCAACCCGTAACCGCTAAGACCGCTAATTGGTATTGGTAGGCAAAAAATTTGAGCGGGCCGGAAGGAGTTTCTTCCGGCCCGCTTTTTTCGTTTGAACGTCGACGGAAAAAAGTTCTTGTTTTCCCGACAGAGTAGAGTTGGCTACGGGCAGTCTCCATCACACTGACCGGGATTTACGACCAGAGTGACCGTCGTAGTGCGCGTCAGAGTGCCGCTGGTGCCGGTAATTGTCAAAGCAAAACTACCCGTGGGAGTGGTCAGGGCAGTGCCCACACTGAGTGTGGAAGTGCTGGTAGCCGGATTGGGACTGAAGGTCCCGGTAGCGCCAGCCGGCAAACCGCTGACAGTAAGGGACACAGAGCCCGTAAAGCCACCCGTGGGAGTGATGGTAACCGCATAGCTAGTGGCCGCTCCCTGAATGACTGTCTGGGAAGAGGGCGAGGCGGAAAGGGTGAAGTCAGGTGTGACTGGACCGGTAACCACCAGGGTGACAGTGGTGGTGTGCGATAGCGTCCCGCTGGCGCCTGTAATGGTTAAGACATAGTTGCCAGTAGGTGTGGCCGCGGCGGTGCTTACGCTTAGCGTCGAGGTCGTGGTCGTCGGATTGGGATTGAAAGTTCCCGCAGCCCCGGACGGCAATCCACTGACGCTGAGGGTCACCGAACCCGTAAAGCCGCCTGTCGGGGTGACCGTTACCGAATAACTGGTCGAGCCCCCCTGGGGCACCGATTGCGAAGCCGGCGATGCTGAGAGGTTAAAGTCCGGTGTAGGAGGAGCAGCGCAGGCACGAATGGCCTTGTTGACGTTGAGGCGACCACCGGTCGTTGTGATGTTGGCTAGGGAGGGAATCGGGTCGATGTTGTTGAGGATAGTAGTTTTCAAGCTCGCGGTGCTCAGCGCGCATTTCGAGAGAATCAGCGCCGCGGCGCCGGAGACGTGCGGCGTTGCCATGGAGGTACCGCTCAAATAGTCATAAATCGCTCCCGGCATGGTCGACAGAACGTTAACTCCGGGGGCGCCCAAGTGAACGCTGGTTCTGCCGTAGTTAGAAAAGGACGCCAAAGCATCATTGTTATCAGTTGCGGCTACAGCCACAAGATTCGCGGCATTGTAGCTGGAGGGGTAGTGGGGAGTGACGTCGTTGTTGGCCGACGAGTTGCCTGCGGCGGCCGCAAACAACATATCGTTCGCACCGGCCTTATTGATTTCATCAAGGAGCGCTTGGGAAAAAGCGCCTCCGCCCCAGCTATTGGAGAGGACGCGCACGTTGGCAGTGCCGGTGCCGCCGCCAAAGGCTGCTTTGGCCTGAATCGCGAATTCGATCGCGTCGATGGCGTTGGCGGTTGTGCCCGAACCGCTTGCATCGAGGAACTTTGCGCCCATGATACTGGCGGTCCAGTTGACGCCGACCACACCCAGACCGTTGTTGCCGACCGCCCCGATGGTGCCCGAGCAGTGGGTGCCGTGATAATGGTCGTCCAGCGGATCACAGGTTTTGGTGATGGCGTTGAATCCGTGACTTCCGGCGGGACAAGTGCGTGCAATGCCTCCGATAGTAGTGGTGAAGGCGGTTGGTGCGGACCAGACGTTGGCGGCCAAATCGGGGTGGGTATAATCGATGCCTGTGTCCACTACGGTGACGACGGCAGAGCGGCCACCGGTAGAAATATCCCAAGCCGGAACGGCGCTGATGTCCGCTCCAGGCGTGCCCACGACACCAAGAATAGCCTGACCCGTATTGCGTAGGCCCCACAAGTCGCCAAGCCGCGGATCATTCGGAATTGCTTCGATACCCTGGATCGCGTGCAATATGTAGTTGGGCTCGGCATACTCGACGTCTGCGCGAGCGGAGAGATCGCTGATGAGCGCGGCAACGCCCTTGCTGGCGGAATGAAATCGCAGCACCCCGATGCTTCCAATCTCTCCGGCCTGGTCCACGTCCTCGGCCGCCTCAGCCTGGATGATCGAGGTCAGGGGAGCCGCACGGAACTTGACCAGCACTTCATTCGCTACAGCCTCCTGGCCGTTATACATCTCAGTTTTCAGGTTGGAGTTTCGCTGCGCGTGAAGCGAGATTCCAATCAGCAACAATAGAAGCAGAGCACTACCAGCTCTCTTAACGGGGTTTGCCACAGAAACCTCCCTTTTTTGTGAGGATTTTAGGTCTCCCTCGAGGAGTGGGTGCAACCCTGACCACCACCAGGAGCGGATCGCGGGGCGGAGTATCATAAAGGGTAGCTGTCCATGTCAATACTTTTTTTTGCTGATTTCATACTCAATAGTTTTACGTAGACGTCTATAGGTTGTCGACACCGATCCGTAACACGACAAAGGGAAAACCAGCTAGGCGCCGCGCCCGCCCATCATTCCTCCCAGAGCAGGTTTTGGTGCTACGTTCCGATCGGCAATCAAGTCCCATCACGGCGTAAAACCCCTAAGGTAAACCATTTGGCCGTTTCGGCAGTTTACCCTATACCGCGAGAACTACACTTAAGGAAGACTACGGGCGAAGCTCAAGCCTTGCCCTAGCCTGAACATACCGGTTTCAGGTTCAACGCAGATAGGACGATGGGGGGAGTTCTAAGAATTAAAGGAAGGCCCGCCTTGAAAAAGATAAGAACAAGCGATTACATGTGGGTAGTCGCATTGATCGTCATGGCCAGCATTGTGTTGCCCAATTACATTGCGCGGGAACTTTTTGCAGCGATGCTGCTGTTCAGCGTGTTGTTTTTTCTGGCGGCAGCGATACTTGGTACCGGTGTCGTGGCGTGGCACATGGCCAAGCGATTTACAGACTGGGAGCCGTTGCGGAATTTGGCGAGCGGGATTCGCCGGTTTACCGAGGAAGTATGGTCTAAGACCCTTGCAGGATAACTTCAAAAATAAATCTCTTATTTAACTCGATTGTGATACGATCAAACTGTGAAGAACTGCAGCCAGGTGCGAATGTCCACCGAGACTACGTCGATTATTACTGAGACGAAGCGAATGACTATCGCTTCGTCTACTGGCGCAGGGAGGCTTCCGAGGTAGCAAGTACTCATAGCAAGACGGAACTCAAACCCACCGCCAGAGCGAAGCTGGCCGGTGGGCTTTTAGTTTCTACCGGCGAACGGCCACGGCGGAACCAAGGAGCAAGGCCACATGGACGCACTCGAAGGACCAGCGGCACAGGAAACGGTAGACAGTGATTTAGCGTTCGGACCGCAAGTTGGCGAAGCAGACGAAGAAAGATTAACGCTGTGCGAATCGCCGCGCGCGAATGGAATGACCGTCCTAAAGTTTGGAGGCAGTTCCCTGGCAGGGGCGGAGCGGTTGCTACGGTCGGCAAGTATCGTGCAACAGGCAGCGGCCGAACAGACTGTGGCGGTGGTAGTCTCGGCCATGCGCGGGATTACCGATCAACTATTTATGCTTACGCGGCACTTGCGGGATGGCGCCCGCGGTCTGGCTACTAACCAGGCGCAAGGCATCATTTCTTTGCATCAGGGAGTGGCCCAGGATCTGAACGTGCGGGCCCAGGATGCAGCGCGGCTCCGAGAAGAGATTGACCATCTGGGGCGCGATCTTTTGCACGAAGTCAATCGAGAATACGTCAATCGCGGATACGATGATGTCCCGGGTCTCGAAACCATGGACCGGATTGTGTCGTTCGGCGAGCGGCTCAGTTGCCGGCTGATGACTGCTACGCTGCGCCAGCTGGGGACCAACGCACTGGCGGTCGAGGCTTCGGATTTCCTGGTAACGTCTGACGATTTTCAAAGCGCTCGCCCACAGCTCGACGTAACCGTCGTGCGGGCGGGCGAGATTTTTCCAACGCTGTTTGCTCAAGGAGTGGTTCCGGTCGTGACCGGCTTTCTGGGCGCGACGCTGGACGGAAGAATCACCACGCTGGGACGCAACAGCTCGGATTTTTCCGCGGCGATTGTGGCCCACGCGCTGGGCGCGTCAGAGCTGGTCATCTGGACTGACGTCGATGGGATGTACACGGCCAACCCGCATCAATCGGCGTCCGCGAGATTGCTGCCAGAGCTTTCTTACACTTCAGCGCAGGCCCTTGCCGCGAGCGGGGCGAAGGTGCTGCATCACGACGTGATTCCTCTGGCCGCAAAAACGCAGATGCGTGTGGCCATCCGCAATACGCTGAATCCACAGGCGCGTGGCACGCTGATCGGACCGCACAGCGAAGGGGCCCAATGATTCGGAATGGCACCAAGACAGAAAAAAAATGGCGCGCGGGAATTCTCGGTGCGACAGGCGTAGTCGGACAGCGGCTGGTACAGCTTCTTGCCGATCACCCGTGGTTTGAGGTTACTGAGGTGGCGGCGTCAGAGCGATCCGCGGGAAAGAAATACAGGGAAGCGGCGCAATGGAGGCTCGAGACGCCGGTTCCTGAAAGAGTTGGCGAACTGGTAGTCAAAGAGGTCGCACCAAAGCTGGAGTGCGATTTTGTTTTTTCGGCGCTGGACTCCAGCGTCGCGGGCCCTGCTGAAGAAGAATTCGCGAGCGCTGGGTATCCGGTGGTCAGCAACTCCCGCAATCACCGCATGGATGGCGACGTGCCGCTGGTGATTCCTGAAGTGAATGCGGGCCACCTCGCGGTGATCGCGCAGCAGCAAAAGCGGCGAGGAGTTGCCAGGGGCTTCATTGTTACCAATCCGAACTGCTCGACGGCGGGACTGGCGCTCGCACTGAAACCCATTCACGATGCGTTTGGGATCGAGCAGGTTTTTGTCGTGACTTTGCAGGCAATTTCCGGCGCTGGGCATCCAGGTGTGGCCTCGCTTGATATCTACGACAATGTGATCCCGTTTATCAGCGGCGAAGAAGAAAAATTGGAATGCGAGCCGCTGAAGATTTTGGGCACACTGGCAAACGATCAATTTGCTCCCGCATCGATTCGTATCAGCGCGCAGTGTAACCGCGTTCCGGTCATTGACGGTCATCTCGAGTGTGTTTCTCTACGCTTGAGTCGGAAGGCGTCGCCTGGTGAAGTGAGCAAGGCGCTGCAATCGTTCAGGGTCAATGCGCGGCTCGAGTCGCTTCCTTCGGCTTCGCGTCATCCGATTATCGTGCGCGAAGAATGCGATCGACCGCAGTCGCGGTTGGACCGCAACGCCGGCAAAGGATTTGCGACGGTAGTCGGGCGGGTGCGTCCTTGCCCGCTGTTCGATGTAAAGTTTGTTCTCCTATCGCATAATCTGATTCGCGGCGCTGCCGGGGCGGCCCTGCTCAATGCCGAACTGCTGGCGGAGCAGGGATTGCTGAACTAACCATGAGCTTTGAACCAAGCATGCCGGTCAGCGATCGAATCGCTTTCCCCACCAACAAATTAAGGCTCTAGACTTTTCGCTTTGTTCGGGCTATACCACCGACTTGGAGTGGGGGTTCGCAAAATGCGCTGTGTTATGAATTTCTTCTTGCTCCTTTGCAGTGTGTTTGTGTTGCTTCTGCCGATGCCGGTGGCCGCAGCACCCAAACCCCTGGACATCTATTTCATCGATGTGGAGGGGGGGCAGGCAACTCTGGTGGTCAACCCTTCCGGTCAATCGATCCTGTTTGACACTGGCTGGCCCGGATTTGAGGGAAGAGATGCGGATCGAATCGCCGCGGTCGCAAACGCAGTCGGAGTCCAGCAGATCGATTATTTGGTGATCACCCATTTTCATCGCGATCATGTGGGAGGAGTGGCCCAGCTCGCGAACAGAATGAAGATTGGAACCTTTGTGGATCATGGTCCGAATCGGGAAGATAGTGCGGTCACACGAGAGGATTACGCCGCCTACGAGAAAGTTGTTGGGAAAAACAGCCGACGGAGTCTGCGGCCAGGCGATCAAATACCCCTGAGAGATATACAAGTGCGAGTGCTGGCCGCCGATGGCCAGCACATCAGCGCTGCTCTTCCCGGAGCGGGGCAGCCGAACCCTCGGTGCGTGTCCGAACCAGAGACTTCTGTTGATCCAACTGAAAATGCGCGCTCGCTCGGTGTGCTGATCACCTATGGAAAATTCCGGTTCCTGGATCTTGGCGACCTTACAAAAAAGAAAGAATTGGAGCTGGTTTGTCCGAACAACTTGATTGGGGTCGTGGATCTATATTTGACGACGCATCACGGAGGCGACACTTCAAATCCCAAAGCACTTGTGCAGGAGCTTCGACCGCGCGTGGCGGTGATGAATAATGGCGCTCGTAAAGGCGGGAGCCCCGCGGCGTGGGAAATCATCCACAATTCGCCAGGACTCGCGGACCTGTGGCAACTGCACTACGCCGTGGAGGCCGGGAAAGATCACAATGTCCCTGAAGCGATGATCGCGAATGTGGACGAAAAATGCGAGGGCAAGTACTTGAAAGTTTCCGCCCAACCAAACGGCACTTTCACAATCCTCAATTCAAGAAACAAATTCGAGAAGGCTTACCCGAAGTAGCAGCGAAGCCCCAGCGTTAACGATAAAATGCAATGGATATGAGTTGTCGTCTTAAGACCGAAGAGCTCCGTGCACAAAGGTCTAAGCTCCTTGCCGCGGCACTGTTGCCGTGGTTCCTGGCACTGGCAGGCGGGGCGCCGGCACAAACCGTAACCGGACATACCGGAGGTACCAAAGTCATTTTGCTCGGAACTGGCACTCCTCGGCCTTTTCCAGAGCGTTCTGGCCCAGCCACGGCTATCGTTGTGGACGACAAAGCCTACCTGGTTGATTTTGGTCCGGGCGTAATACGTCGTGCCGCGGCCGCTGCCGCTCAAGGCACGCCCGCCTTGGAAGTCACTAAGCTAACTGTTGCGTTTCTCACCCACCTGCATTCGGATCATACCGTTGGTTATCCCGACCTGATTTTCACGCCCTGGGTTATGGGCCGTAAAGAAGAACTGAATGTTTACGGGCCAGAAGGAATCGAAGAGATGACCAAGCACGTGCTGCAAGCCTGGCAGCAGGATAGCGATATTCGCACCAAGGGAATGGAACACGCGGAGCCGCTATTGGTTCGTGCCCACGATGTGAAACCCGGAGTCGTATACACGGACGAGAGCGTTAAAGTCACAGCGTTTCGGGTTCCGCACGGAGAATGGCCCCAGGCGTTTGGATATCGTTTTGATGCACGCGGGCGAACCATCGTGATCTCGGGCGACACCAGCCCAAGTTCGGAGCTGGTCGCCAATTGCCAGAAGTGCGACGTGCTGATCCACGAGGTTTACTCGCCTGTTTCAGTGGTGCCCTCGATGCCGGATTGGACTGCGTATCGAGCGAAGTACCACACGTCTACAGAGCAGTTAGCCGAAATCGCTAACCGTAGCAAGCCTGGGATCCTGATTGTGTATCACACTTCCGGGCGCGGACCGAACGGGCGCATACCTGAGGAGCAGATACTGCAAGAAATCCAGAAAACCTATCACGGCAAGGTTGTTATTGGACACGACTTGGAGATTTACTGAGATCTTGCTGCCAGCAAAGATAAGCCATCAATCCAAAGAAACCATAATTTTTGTAAAACGTGCAGGATTTGAACTCCAAGCCCGCAGAATGTCCGGGACTTTGTCGAGAGACACCGTGGAGCTGACTGCGGCGTCGACGGGGAAACGATGCTCTTCGAGCATGCGCATGACCTGACGGAAATCTTCGGGGAGCGCATTGCGCGAGCCGAGGATATCGAGTTCTTTTTGCACGAAGAGGCGAGTCTCGTAGGCGACGGGTTCCTTGGCGTATCCGATGTACACGACGCGGCCGGTGAAGGCCACTTCTTCCACAGCTGCGCGAAATGTCTGGGGGAGGCCGATGGCTTCGATGACCACATCGGGACCACGTCCACCTGTCAGATCGCGAAGGGAATCGTGCAGTGATTCTTTGGCGGTGTTGATGATGGCGGTTGCGCCAGCCATTTTGGCGATGCGCAACTTTTTATCGTCGAGATCTATGCCGATTGTTTTAGCGCCCCGAAATCCGCAAGCAGCAATGGCACCGAGACCGACACCGCCGCAACCGAAGACGGCGACAGTGTCGGCGCGGCTGACGCGTCCCCGAGCGACCGCGTGGAAACCAACGGTCAGCGGCTCAACCAAGCAAAGTTCCTTTATGGTCAGGTCGCCGGGATAGAGCTTGTCGGCGGGGACCGATATGTATTCGGTCATAGCTCCGTCGCGCTGCACACCTAGGGTTTCGTTGAACTGGCACGCATTGGGGCGGCTGCGAAGGCAGGAAGGACACCTCCCACAACTTGTATAGGGAGAAAGGGTCACGTTGCGACCGGCCGAGAGAGCCGGTTTTCCTTTTATGCCTTCCATGAGGGTGGCTGCGACTTCATGACCCGGTATGCGAGGAAAGGTAACCAGAGGATTCTTGCCTAGAAAAGAATTGAGGTCGCTGCCGCAAAGTCCAATCATACGAATGCGTAGCAAGACTTTTTCGCAGTCGGCGGCAGGCTCGGGGACCGATTCGACGGAGGCCTCACCGGGCTTTTTGAGGATGAGTGCTTTCATTCAAGTACTGGAATCATGCGAATGCAAACCGCAGACCTTCACGATGTCAATGCTAAGGTACAACAGATTCCGGGTGCGCCGCGAAAGAGGTGCTCTCTAAGCAGATTAGCGGCACCTCTCGGGGATAGTGCCTGGATCTGAAAGAAGTCTAGTACGGCTTGTGCATCGCGAACTTCGGACATAGGATTTGAGAGATGGCGAATACTTCCATCGAAGACCGCCCGCGAATCGAGGAATTCTTGCCGAATCACGATTCTCGCGCGAGATACGAAATCCGCATCCATGCGCCGACTCCTGTGGTGTATCAGTGTCTTCTACGTTCCGATTTCAGTGAACTGTGGCTGGTGCGCCTCCTGATGACCCTCAGAAGTGGGAAACGACTGGCACGCAATCGTATGCCCCGTGACCTGCGTCAGCGGCTCCAAGGCACAGGGTTCGTCATGTTGGCGGAAGTACCGAATGAAGAGCTTGTCATCGGCGTTGCGGGGCGATTCTGGCCTCCCGATGGCGGGCGATATGGGGGACTCACTGCGGATGATTTTGGTGGGTTTTCTCGTTCCGGCTACGCGAAGGTAGCATGGAACTTCAAGCTTCGCGCAGATTCACCCGAGAGCACGGTGCTTGCAACCGAGACAAGAATCAAGTGCTTCGGCCTGGCGGCGTTGTGGAAGTTTCGCCTCTATTGGAGTCTGGTTGGCCCCTTCTCCGGCCTCATACGCAAGGCGATTCTCAAGCAAGTGAGGACCGCAGCGGAGTTAAACGATAGGGTTTGATCTGAGGGGCAGCGACTCCTGCGGCAAGGAGAATAAGGTGCGCTTCTGTTCGTTGTGGGCTTCAACTGTTTCGGCTCTGAGAAAGACTCGCCAATAGACGTGCGGATGCACAGAGAGTCTTGCTCTGATTCCGCAAGTAGACAACCGCCGCGCTTCGCTGGTCTTCGAACCGGCCGTCGCCCGGCATTGAAGTGCTGGCCGAGCACCCGTGCAAACAGGGATAACTCCAGCGGTTCGCGATACGAATTGACTTAGCGCCAGCGGTGCGAGTATGGTTTGCCGAAGTGACGTTGTTCGGGAATTCCGCCTTGCTAAATCATAAGCAAGACGCCTTAAGGTGCTGAGTCTTATTCCATGATACCGATTCCAAATACAAATCGTGGTCGCCAGGAGGTAAGCACTTATGGATATCCGTGTAAACGGCACGACCTATACAGTGGACGTCGATCCGAGCACACCACTGCTTTTTGTACTGTCCGGAGAGCTGCAGTTAAATGGGCCGAAGTTCGGCTGTGGACTTGCGCAGTGCGGGGCTTGCACCGTGTTAGTGGATGGCCAGCCGATTCGCTCGTGTGTGCGACCGGTATCAGCGGTAGCCGGACACGAGGTAACCACAATCGAGGGGCTCGGCACCCTGGAGAACCCGCACCCAATCCAAACGGCATTTATCGAAGAGCAGGCCGCCCAGTGCGGTTATTGCATTAGCGGAATCATGCTCTATGGAAAGACGTTTATCGACTCACATCCCAATGCGACAGAAGAGGAAATCCTCCGCGCGCTAGATACGCGTTTACTCTGTCGCTGCTACGCGCAGGTCCGCATGGTGCGTGCTCTGGTGCGCTATGCCGAGGGGGTGCGGGCATGAAACCTAGAAACTCATCGGAACCCATCATGGCGCAGGAGGCGCTCGGCACGCTTCATTCGGCCGGGTTCTCCCGCCGGAATTTCTTGAAAGGTTCTGGCATGCTGGTGGTCAGTTTTAGCATGGCCGGTCTTCCCGTCAAGCTAAGGGCAGCCGCTTCAGCGCTCGTCGAGCCGCTGGACGTGCCCCTAGGCCAGGTTGATTCCTGGATCGCCATTGCGCAGGACGAGAGCGTAACGGCGTATTCGGGCAAGTGCGAATTTGGACAAGGCTTCAGAACCGTACAATACCAACTGATCGCCGACGAGCTGTATGTTCCGCTCGATCGCATCACGCTCATCCTTTGCGACACAGACCTCACCCCGGATCAGGGCATTACTTCCGGCAGCCAATCGCACCCCACGGAGTTCGGTTTAAACGGGTTGCGCCAGGCCCTGGCCACCGCTCGAGAAAAATTGTTTCAAATGGCCGCGGCACAATTCGCTGTGAGTGTGGACGAGCTTACAGTTCAGGACGGCGTCATCAGTGTCACGTCACAGCCCTCGCGGAACCTGACGTACGGCCAATTGATCGGGGGACAACAATTCAATATCCCGGTCAACCATACTGCCAGGCCAAAGGACCCCAGGCAATACACGGTTCTCGGGACCCCTTTGCCGCGGTATGAGATTCCTGCGAAGGTTACCGGGCAATTCGAATTCGTGCAAATGGTGCGCCAGCCGGGGATGTTGCACGGCAAGGTTGTCCGTCCGCCAACGGTGGGTGCGAAGGTGCTTAGCGTTGACGAAAGTTCGGTGCAAAATCTTCCCGGCAATGTCCGCGTTATCGTCAAAAAGGACTTCGTTGGCGTTGTCGCCGATAAGGAATTTCAGGCGCGTAACGCAGTAGGGGCGTTGGTTGTGAGGTGGTCTCCGGGCGTGGGCCTGCCGAATCAAGCCGATCTTTACGACTACATGCGGCAACAGGCTTCGCGCGATTCCTACACGGTACTGTCGGATGATGTGGACCAAAAATTCGAGCAGGCTGCGCACGTCGTGGCCGCCACGTATCTCTATCCATTTCAAATGCATGGATCGCTGGGGAGTTCCTGCGCTGTTGCCGACGTGCAAGGCAGCGGTCCAAGCGGCAAAGCTATGATCTGGTCGGCGAGCCAGGGAGTCTATCCGCAGCGCAACAGCGTTGCCTTGGTACTGGGAATCCCGAAAGAAAATATACGCGTCCTCTTCGTCGAAGGATCGGGTTGCTACGGCCTCAACGGCGCGGACACGGTATGCTTTGACGCAGCGCTATTGTCCCAGGCGGTGGGAAAACCTGTGCGTGTGCAACTCACGCGAAAAGATGAGATGACCTCGGGCGAAAGCTTTGGACCTGCCTACGTCGTGGACCTGCGCGCGGCCCTGGACGATCAGAATCGCATCACCGCGTGGGATTATGAAGGCTGGACACTCGACAAGGGCAATCGGCCGAATGCGACGGCTCCGGGAAATATCATCACCGGCGCACTGGTAGGATTTCCAACACCTCCGCTCGTGCCCGGTCCTGGTGAACCCCCAACCAGTTACCGCAACAATGGCAACGCCGGTTCGTCGTACGGTGCCGGCTGTGTCAACGGAATCTGCGGCGGCACCGGAACGATTTCGAGTGAACGCGTATTGACACACACAATTGGATCCCCCTTTTTCACGGGGCCACTGCGATCTCCCGCGCGCCTTCAGAACACCTTTGCCAACGAAAGTTTTATCGACGAAGTGGCGGCATTCGTCAAGGACGACCCAGTTCAATTTCGTCTGCGGTATTTGGGAGACGCGCGCTTGATAGATGCCTTGAACGCCGCGGCGAAGGATGCCAACTGGGATACGCGCCCCTCTCCGAAGCCAGGAAATCCCCGGACCGGAATCGTGAGCGGCCGCGGTGTATCCTGCGTGTTGTACGAGGGAAACAACGGATATTGCGCTTTGGTGGCGGAAGTCGAGGTCGATCAGGTGACGGGAAAAATTACCGTGACGCGGCTTGTCGCCAGCCAGGATTCAGGCCCGGTTTCAAATCCTGATGGCTTGCGCAATCAAATGGAAGGCGGTGCTCTCCAGGGCATGAGCCGCGCGCTCCGCGAAGAGATCACCTGGGATCCCCAGAAGGTCACTTCGCTTGACTGGGTAAGCTATCCCGTGCTCCGGTTTGGCGAGCCCGTTCCCGTCGTGGAGACCGCGCTGATCAACCGCGTCGATAAGCCGCAAACCGGTGCCGGCGAATGTACGATCACTTTGGTTGCTGCTGCGATCGCCAACGCCGTATTCGACGCTACCGGCGCGCGACTGCGTCAGGTTCCGTTCACGCCGGAGCGCGTTCTGTCTGCTCTGAATGCCTCGGGCAGTTTCTTAACTACAACACCGAGCGAACAGTCGCGGTAATGCACGCAAGGTCCGGTCCGGCTTCGAAGCGTGGGAGAGACCCCTCACAGTAAATGCGGGCGGGACCACGACGATAGATGCCACGCTCGAAAATCAGTGACACGGATGGGATGGTGCATATGCGTGGGAACAGAAACATGCATGCCCTTGTTCGCCGAGCGATAATGATGTTGTGTCTGTTTACGTTCCCGGCTTGCTTGAACGCCCAGCAGGCGACGGTGAAACGTAATGTAAACCTCCGCAGTGAGCCATCGACTGCGAACCCACCCATTGAACTCCTCCAAAGTGGGGCAACCGTGTCTATTTTGGATTCGACTGCCCAGAGCGGCTTCTACCACGTCAAGGCTGAAGATGGCAAAGAAGGTTGGGTCTGGTCGAGGAACATAAGTGTATCGAGCGCCGCACCAACCCCTCCGCAGCCAACTCCAGTTCCTCCGGTAGCAGGCGCCCAGTGCGACGATAGCTTGTGGAATCACGTCTACCATCCCCAGCGCCTCATCGTGAAACAGAAATGCGCTGCGGTTACGGGAACAATTGTTGACGCAACCAACGGTAGGCAGAGAGATGGAGTCCGTCACGAAGCGGACGGCGACACGCACGGATGGCTCAACGTGGACCCACAGTTCAAGAATCTGTTGAACGCTGGGAACAAGAGCGCTGAAGGGGGGAATCTAGTGTTCGAGATCGTCTGCAAGTTCCGCGTAACTCAGCAGGACGCCAAAGCGGCCTGTCCCGTGACTTATCATACTCCCGTGCAGATTCCGCCTGTCGGGTCCCATGTCCGAGTCGTGGGAACGTATGTGCAAGACACGAACCACGCTCGGTGGATGGAGATACATCCAGTCACAAGCATCACGGTAATTCCGTAGGGGTTAAGGCTAGCTTAGCTAGACGGGGGAAAGGCGTAGGCGCCATCGGCACGGGTCTTGACGCGCGGGAGGCGATGGTTTTTTTCGAAGAGATCGTATCCTTCTTTGAGATTGCCCCAGAAAGCGATCAACGCGGACTGGCCGGGGTGCGTTGTTGCCAATGCTTTCAAGCCGGCGTCCGTCAGCCTGGCAGGGAAAATTTGGATCGGCAAATGTCGCTGACCGAGGTTGCAGACTTGGACAGCAAGCCAATAAACCTCTTTGATCCCATCATCCGTTATGGGAATACATCCGATCGACGCGCAGTTGCCGTGAAGAAAGATGTCGCCACCCGGATTTTTACGCGAACTGAGGATGCGGTCGGAAGCGTTCGGATAATTGATGTGAAGGCTCAGGAAGAAATTGCTCTGCGGGTTGAACCAATCCAATTCGTAAAGCCCTCCGGCACTTGTTCGTCCCCGAAGCGGCGCTTGGGCCCCAGAGTTCCTGACGACGTGCAAATTCGATATTCGTGCACGAGCTTGTACGGCTTGTCTTCCGCATCCGTCGCCCAAAGCTCCAGCAGGCCTTCTTGTTTGAAGGCTCGCAGCAAAATGGCGCGCGGCGGGTAAGTGAGGGCCTTTTCCTGGAATCTCTTCCGCAGGACTTCGTCCTTTTCATTTGACGCCGTTCGCACGTGCCGGTACTTCCATTGAAGGTCGCGAAAGGATTTCGGTTCTTCCGAAGAACAGGGAATGCTCAACAGTAAGAGGAGCGGTAGCGCGATTCTTGCCGTCTTCGTCACTCCATCATGACCTAGCAAATAGCAGGAATAGAATTGCGGCCGCGAGCCCGGCGAGGAGTAATCCCGCGAGGGCGCGGAACAGCAGGGAAGAGGGAACCGTGGGAATGGGTCCGGGCGGTCTCTTAGGCAGAAACGGCGGATCAAGAACACCGATTCCGGTCAATTTGCGCGGAGGGCCGTCGCCGCGCGCGGAGGAGGTCTGCGGGTCAAGTTCATATTCGTTTTCGACAAAGTCGTAGGGCACGGCAAAAATGCTACTCCCTTGTCGAAAAACTGTCTAGAAAAGGCGGAAGACAGCTTCGACGACCAACCAGTGCGGCACCGAGAGGCCAGAGGTGCGCACTTCACAACCTTCGTCACTCACTCAGCAACTGGCTTGTGAATATTTTTCCCCTAACCCATTGAAAGATATGGTAGGCCCGTGCGGGCTCGAACCGCAGACCTCCACCGTGTCAAGGTGGCGCTCTAACCAACTGAGCTACGGGCCTAAAGTCGTCTAGTTTAGCACAAGAGTTAGCGCCCTGAGTGATGGGCGCAGGCGTTTTGCTATGCGCGGACAGGACTGTATTTATTTCACGTGCTCGTCTGCTAGAATTGCAGAGATTCGCGCCATCAGTCTTAATTTGCAATCTTTTGAGAGAGAGGTATCTCGTGGCCAAGCGTAGTGGGAAATGGGGTTTGGTTGTGGCCGTCGTTTGTATTGCTGGGATCGCGCTTATGGTGATGCGCGTTGATTTGGCGCGCACGATATTTGCGCAGTCTGCCGATGCCAAGACTCCGGGCTCAGCGTCGAAACCTCCCGCTCGTTCGGACACAGCTAAGCAGGATATTCAGGCTCGGCATGGTTTCGATCCTTCCAATCTCGACAAGACCTGCAAGCCCTGCGCCGATTTCTACCAATTCGCGGTGGGCGGATGGATGGCAAAGAATCCCATTCCTGCCGAATTTCCGATGTGGGGAAGTTTTGTCGAGCTCAACGATCAAAACGAAAAGGTCCTTCGCGACATTCTGGAGCAGGCCGCCTCAGCAACGAGCGCGGCCGCGGGCACAAGCGAGCGAAAGATTGGGGACTTCTATGCGACGTGCATGGACACCGCCAAGATTGATGCCCAGGGTATTACGCCGCTCCAACCCGAATTCGAACGCATCTCTGCTATTCGCGACGTCGCTGGCTTGACCGGCGAAGTGATGAGGCTACAGCAGTCCGGCGCGAATGCGATGTTCGCTTTTGGCTCCAACCAGGACTTCAAAGACAGCACGAAAGTGATTGCTGAGGCCGATCAGGGTGGATTGGGGATGCCGGATCGCGATTATTATACGCGCGACGACGAACATTCCAAGCAACTGCGCGAACAGTATGTGAAGCACGTCGCGAAACTGTTTGAGTTACTTGGCGACTCTCCGGAGAAAGCGGTCTCCGAGTCCAATACCGTGATGGGCATCGAAACAGCCCTCGCCAAATCATCAATGGATAACGTGAAGCTGCGGGACCCGAACGCGATCTATCACAAGATGACCCTCAAGCAATTGAAAGAGCTGACTCCTAATTTTTCATGGGAGGACTATCTGCGGGTGGTGGGTCAGCCTCAAGTGAAGGAACTCAACATCGGCCAACCGGATTTCTTCAAGGAATTGAATAAGCAGCTAACCGCAACGCCACTCGATGAGTGGAAGACATATTTGCGCTGGCACTTGATGAACGCAACTGCGGCGGCCGTGTCTGCCCCTTTCGTTGATGAAAACTTTAACTTTAAGGGGCGCGTCCTGACCGGAGCAAAAGAAATCCAGCCGCGGTGGAAGCGCTGCGTGCAATCCACTGACAAGAATCTTGGTGAGGCGCTGGGACAGGTGTATGTGCAAAAACATTTTCCGCCGGAAGCTAAAGCGCGTGCGCTGGAGATGGTTCACAATCTCGTCTCCGCTCTGCGCGATGATCTGCAAACCCTTGACTGGATGGGACCCGCAACACGTAAACAGGCTACGACGAAGCTGGAGGCATTCGCCGTGAAGATCGGCTATCCCGACAAGTGGCGCGATTATACGGGGTTGCAGATCGACCACGGCTCGTATGTGGAAGACGTTTTGCGCGCACAACGGTTTGAATTCCAGCGGGACCTTAGCAAAATTGGTAAACCCGTCGATCGCGCCGAATGGGGGATGACGCCCCCGACGGTAAATGCGTACAACAACGGTCAATTGAATGAGATTGTTTTTCCCGCGGGCATTCTGCAACCACCCTTTTATGATCCCAAGGCTGATGACGCTTATAACTACGGCGGCATGGGTGCGGCGATTGGTCACGAAATTACGCACGGATTCGATGACGAGGGCAGACAGTTTGATCTGCACGGAAACTTGAAAGACTGGTGGGCGCCGGAAGACGCCAAGAATTTTGACGATCGCGCGAAATGCGTTATCCAGCAATTCGACGCCTACGTAGTTGAAGGAGATTTGCACGAAAACGGCAGGTTGGTGGTGGGAGAAAGCATCGCCGATCTCGGTGGGCTGAGCATCGCATACACCGCGTATCAAAGGTCCCTGCAAGGGAAAGCGCGCAGCCAAGTTATTGACGGGTTTACACCTGAGCAGCGCTTTTTTCTAGGCTGGGCTCGTGTGTGGGCCGCCAATGTTCGGCCTGAGTTTGCGCGGCTGATGGCCAACACAAATCCGCACCCGCTTCCGCGGTTCCGAACGAATGGCCCGCTGGCGAATTTTGCCGCCTTTGCCAAAGCCTATGGGTGTAAAAAAGGCGATCCCATGGTGCGCGAAAACGTCTGCCGCATCTGGTAGCGCGCATCGCTTCTGCCGGTCGACATTGCGGTTTGTAGGCGGCGATTGGAGTCGCGCTGCATTATTCTTGCAATTTCTAAATTTGCCATTTGAGGTGTCCCGATGTCCTTTCGTCGCTTGCTGATGTTGTTGTCGTTGGGTATCGCAGGCATACTTTGTGTGGGGTTGATGCCGTTCTCCCATTCATCGACTGCTGCCGATGATCGTGTGGCGCATGGCTTTGATCCTGCGAATCTCGACCGTGGCTGTAAGCCGTGCGACGACTTTTATAAATTTGCGGCGGGTGGCTGGATGAAGACGCACCCGATCCCACCGGAATATCCTTCGTGGGGAAGTTTCGCGATGCTGACCGATAAGAACCAGGAAGCCTTGCACGACATTTTGGAAGAGGCCGCGAAAGACCAAGATGCTGCGCCAGGATCGAACGAGCGGAAGATCGGCGACTATTATGCGGCATGCATGGACACGGCTGGAATCGAGGCACAGGGGTTAAAGCCAATCAACGAAGAGCTTGGGCGCATTGCGGCCATTTCGGATCCCTCCGCACTGCAATCGGAAGTGGCGCGCCTGCAAGCTGCAGGTACGGCAACGATGTTTCGTTTCAGCTCGGGTCAGGATTTGAAAGATAGTTCACACGTAATTGCGTCGGCATCTCAAGGTGGGCTCGGCCTGCCCGAACGCGATTACTATGCACGCGAGGATCAAAAATCAAAGACTCTGCGGGAGCAATATGTAAAGCACGTGGCGAAACTGTTCGAGCTTCTGGGCGATTCTCCCGAGAAGGCCGCCGGCGAAGCGGCGGCGGTCATGGCCATTGAGACCACGCTCGCCAAAGCTTCGATGAGCAACGCGGATTTGCGCGACCCCAACAAGATTTATCACAAGATGACGCTCGAGCAATTGAAAGAGCTGACATCCGGGTTTTCGTGGGAACCGTACTTCCGAAGCGTTGGCCATCCGGAACTGCGAGAGATCAATGTGGGCCAACCGGATTTTTTCAAAGAGCTCAATCGCCAACTGACTGCGACCCCGCTCGAGGATTGGAAAACTTACCTTCGCTGGCATCTTCTCAACCACTCGTCCCCAGCTCTACCGCAGGCGTTTGTCGAAGAGGACTTTGATTTCTACGGACGCACGCTGACCGGTGTGAAACAGATTCAGCCGCGGTGGAAGCGATGTGTGCAATCCACCGACCGCAATCTCGGGGAGGCGCTCGGACAGATTTACGTTGCAAAACATTTCACGCCTGCGGCAAAAGCGCACGCCGTGGAGATGGTGCACAATTTGATCGCAGCGTTGCGGGACGATCTTCGTACGCTCGAATGGATGGGGCCGGAAACTCGCAAACAAGCAGCGACCAAGCTCGAGGCTTTTGCGATCAAGATCGGTTATCCAGACAAATGGCGCAATTACTCGGGGCTGCAGATCGAACGGACCTCGTTCCTGCAAAATCAGGAGCGCGCGGCGCGATTTGAATCGCAGCGGCGCCTGGCGAAAATCGGCAAGCCCCTGGATCGTACCGAATGGGGTATGACCCCGCCTACCGTGAATGCCTACAATAACAGCAGCATGAACGAGATTGTGTTTCCCGCAGGAATTCTCCAGCCGCCCTTTTATGATCCGAAAGCCGACGATGCGATCAACTACGGGGGAATGGGCGCGGTGATCGGACACGAAATCACCCACGGATTTGACGATCATGGGAGCCAGTTCGACGGCAGGGGGAATTTAAATAATTGGTGGTCTCCGGAGGACAAGAAACATTTCAATGACCGCGCCAAGTGTGTGGTCGACCAATTCAATGGATACGTGGTGGAGGGCGACTTGCACGAAAACGGGAGACTGGTCCTGGGTGAGAGCATTGCCGATCTTGGCGGACTGGCGATCTCCTACGCGGCGTTCGAGAAATCTCTCGAAGGGAAGCCGCGCCCCAAGGAGATTGACGGGTTCACGCCGGAGCAGCGTTTCTTTCTGGGGTGGGCTCAGGTTTGGGCGACAAATGCGCGACCGGAATTTGAACGCCTTCAGGCCAACACGAATCCGCACCCGCTCGGCCGCTTCCGGGCCAATGGTCCACTATCGAATTTCTCGGCCTTCGCGAAGGCGTTTGGCTGCAAAAAAGGTGATCCCATGGTGCGTGAAAACGCTTGCCGCATCTGGTAGGGCACGCGTTGCAACTTCTGACGCTGCCAGCTCGTGCGCAGTTTCAAGGACTGTAATAGTTTGTTTTTATTTTGGCGCGATCGTGTAAGAAGCTTTCTCTTCCAAGTTCCGTAGTACCTTCTGACGGTGGCGGCGCAGATTTCGACCATCTCGGCGCTGGGGATAAGGAATTCCCTTACCTTTCAAGCCCTCCCAAAGTGCGCGATTGAAGCGATCGGTATCCAGCCTGTCTTCGGTTGAGAAATCAAGGCCTTTCATTTTTTCGTCCCAATAGGCTGCGTCATGCCGCGGTGCGGCATAGCTGTCGGCAGGGTGTCCCAAATTCAAAGCGCCTGGCGATTTCGTGTTCGTGGCGCCGGGCAAGGGTAATTGCGTACGGCGCAGTATTTCCGGCACGGCGGCTGTAAATGTCCAATCCGCTGGCTCCGACTGAAAGACGTTGGCCATCGGCTCCAGCGCCGCGTCGTAAAGTCCCAGGGGCTCGATGCCCAGCACGTCCTCGATGGTGCGAAGCATGTGTACGGTGTTGTATTGGTCCGAGATTACCGCGCCGCGCTTCACATACGGTCCCACAACAAACGCAATAGTGCGATGCGCGTCCACGTGGTCAGGGCCATTCTGCGCATCGTCCTCGACGACGAAGATGAGCGTGTCACTCTTGTATCGGCTGCGCGAGACTTTTTCCACCAAAAGTCCGAGTGCATAATCGTTGTCGGCCATTTGCGTTTCGACAGTGTTCACCGCGCGGATCGTTTGCTTGAACGTTCCAAAATGATCGTTGGGAAGACGCATGAGAATGAGTTCGGGAAGGTTTCCATTGTTTTCGTATTGATCAAACTCGCGTTCCCATTCTTTGTAGCGAAAAAAATCGGGCAGCTTGGTATCGAAGCCACGGAAGTAGGGATCGGTGACATCGCGCAACGCCGCCTTGGTTGGAAACGCGACGACTTTTTTTGACTCCCAAGGCATTTCTATGGGAGGCGCGGTTCCGGATTCCCCATGGGTTGGCTCCTGGTAAAGCGGGGCGAGGAAAAAACCGTAATTGCGAATCGTGCGGCCGGCGCGCCGCGCACCGTCCCAGAGATAACCGGCTCCGGCTTCTCCTTCGGCGCTATCCGGTGCGGCAACGTCGGCTGTTCCCGGCAAAAGGTCCGGGTCATCGGCCAGCGGGGGATTAATGGCTCGGCGGCCGGCGAGGGTAGGGTCCCCGATATTGACATCGCGATTGGTTCCCTCGAAATCATAACTTAAATTGCGGTGTGCGTAGTTTATGGGAACGTTGATGACTGTCGTCTCGCTGGCGCGCGCTGCGGTTGACCAGTTCCAGCCGTCGCCGCTGACATTGCCGGAGGCATAAAAATTGTCGAGGGTCACAAAGGTCCGCGCCAGCTCGTGGTGATTGGGCGAAATGGCTTGAGGAAATAGCACGAGTTTTGGATCGCCATTGCCGCGGTCGAGGTCACCAAGAACCTGATCGTAGGTGCGATTTTCCTTGACGATGTAAATGACGTGCTTGATTTGTTTGCGAAGCTTGGCCATTGGTAACTGGGCCGCGGTCGCGCTTCTGGAGCTGATGGCTGTCCAATGATTATTCGTTGCGACTAGCCGCGTCAGATCTTCAAGCACGTTACGCGAAGGTATAGGGAAACTCAGAAGCCCTGCTTTCATTCGCTGCAGAATATATTCATTGGCGGCTTTGCAATTCCCCTCGCGACCGGCTTTGGCCGAGATCCGGCAAGTCTTTGGAACCGGGCCAGGCATGCTGAAACCGTTCACCACGTAAAGGGTATGTCCATCGCGGCTTACACCCACCGAAGTCGGATACCATCCGGTAGGAATCAAACCGGCGACCCGGCTTTGACCGTCCGACGGTTTATCATCGGCATCAAGGTTGCTCTTGGCGTCGCGCGCTGCGCCAAGCGCGATGATTGCCACGCTGTTCGAGCCTCCGTTGGTGACAAACAAAAGGCGCTCGTCGGGCGACAGGGTCAGGCTATTCGGACTGCTCCCTTTCCATCCTTGGGAGTTTGCAAAAACGTTTTTGGGCGCAATCGTCGCAATCTCTTCGATGACGCGGTCGTTCGCTGCATCAATCACGGCCACGCGATCGCTGCTGTGCAGCGCAACATAAAGCCGCGTTTCGTTTCTGGACAGAATCATTTTGTTAGGGGCGCCGCGGACGGCAATGCGTTTTGCAACGCGAATTCCGCTTGCCAAATCCAACACGACAATTTCCCGGTCGCGCTGGCTGGAAACATAAGCTTTGTCGTTTCCCTTCCAAATTACCCAGAAAGGATATTCGCCGCCGGGCGTGCCCCTTTTTGCCGAGTCGTTTTTCCCTGGGCGCAAATCAAGCTCGGCTATTTTTTTGTGCGCGGCCACATCCACAAGACTCACCGAATCATTCTGATAATTGGCGACCAACATCCTCGTTCCATCTGGATTCACTCCCAGTCCAGCGACAACCGGCTTTGTTTTTACGCCAAGTCCCCAAGTGTGTCCCATTGAAATAGCGGAACCGGCTTTCGACCATTTTCCGTTTTCTTCGCGAAACACGTGTACATTGTCATTGCCACCACCCGAAACATAAAATTCCTTACCACTTGGATTCCAAGTCAGGCCCATAAATGAATTTGGAATTTGCAAAGCTTGTTTCTTTTCGGGTTTGCCGCCTGAAATGTCGTAGACAAAGACATATTCATTTGACGATGCCTTATCAGGTTCGCCGCGCGCGTCGTTCATCAAGTTGTAGCCGCTCGTCAGTACCAGCAACGAATTGCCGTCGGGGCTGGTTGCCGTCGTGACGGCTTGCCCGGCAACGAAGTCTGGAAAGTTCGGCAGGTTTGGATTGAGAGTTTCGAAGGTAGCCCCAGGGGCGGCCAGCGGCGTAATCGCCATACCCGTGGGCAACACTTCGGTTCTCGGCTTGGGTGCCGGGGCAGCCGTTTGCGCGACTGCTCCGGGCACCGCCATCAGAAAAACAACCCAGAATAAGCAAACAGAAAATCGACGTCGCGCGGTCATCAGGGCCCTCGATGAGCAGTTAAGTTTTTGGTGGGGTACAAATTCATCTCATAAGCGCAGCTGCATCGCTGCCGGAAAACACCCGTACTATTTTTGAATACCGCGCAAATAATCATCCGTTTTGTTCAGCCAATCGGCGCGAGGCGGATTGAACACGTCCAGGTCCACGGTATCTTCGAGGGCCCAGGCCTCGTGGGGCATGTTCGACGGAATGCACAAAACCTCGCCGGCGTTAACCACGAGTTCTTCGCCATCAATCTTGAATTTGAGCGCACCCGCGAGGATGTAAGTCATTTGCTCGTTCACGTGCTGATGCATCGGGACATGACTTCCCTTCTTCAGCAGAACGCGTGCTAGCATGATGTCCTGGCCGACCACAAGCTGACGGTCGAGCAACGGATTGAGATGCTCGAGCTCCACATCCTTCCAGCGCAGGTATTTCTTTTGTGGTTTCTCGCTCATTGAGCTGCTCCAGGATCATTGCATCGTGCTGGCGCACGACAAAGCGATTAGTTATTCCACAATGATTAGACTCTGTCGAGTGACATCTTTGGGCAGGTGTCAATCACGGTTTACAACCAACATATAGCGCCATAAAATGTGAAAGACGCGAACGTGGCGGCGAATGTTCTGGTAGTGCTCGATATGACGTGCTCTGAACAAACCCCTTGACCGCGCCGGTCCTTGAGCACACCATTTAGCTACTGCTGGGCGAGACGTTGGGCATAAAACCTTATCTGCCTAGCTTACATCGTACTATCAGAAGCATACGTCCCCGACAAAAGGGGGTGGCTATGTCCATCCGTCCGGTAAGGATACTTACTCTTCTTTGGTTTCTGGCGCCTTTGCTAGGGTTACATCTCGCTACTGCTTCGGTGGGTTCAGCGGCTGATTATAGTCACGCCCGAGTAGTCCGCTTGAGCCTGGTGCAGGGTGAAGTGAAAGTGTCGCGCACCGGCGGTAGCGGCGACGCGCTCGGTCAGAATCTTACCTGGGAACAGGCCATGGTTAACTTGCCGATTCGCGAGGGATTCGTACTGGCGACCGGACAGGGCCGCACCGAGGTGGAATTCGAAAGCGGCGCCGCTGCTTATCTCGCGGAGAATTCCGTTCTGCAATTTACTGAGCTGGGGCTCTCTAGCGGCGCGCGCATCACTAGGCTGACGCTGACGCAGGGTACCGCGACAATTTACGCAAACGCTTCGCGCGAAGATTCCTTTGTTGTGAAGACCCCGACCCTTGAGGTCACTCTCATCAGGAAAGGGCGCATTCGCGTGGACACTTATGACGACGGGGGCTCGGTTAGCGCGCTTCACGGCGAAGCGGACGTGAGTTCAAGTATAGGGACGCGACATATTCGCAAAGGCCAGGCGCTCTCGTTGCGCGCTGACAATCCAAGCAATTTCTCGATCAGCTCTATTCCTAAAGATGACAGTTGGGACCAGTGGGTGGCGGACCGCGCGGAGACGGTGCAATCAACCGCGGCGATGGCCTCGAGCCGTCTCTCTTCACCGTACTACAACGCTGGTATTGCGGACCTCTCGGTTTACGGAACTTGGATTACCTATGGCGGCTATACGAATTGCTGGCGTCCGCGCGGTGTGGGTTTTGCCTGGACGCCGTTTTCGAGCGGGATGTGGTCCTTCTATCCGGGATTTGGCTGGACGTGGGTTAGTTCAGAGCCCTGGGGATGGCTCCCTTACCACTTTGGCGGCTGGGTTTATTCCCCGGTTTACGGGTGGTTGTGGGTTCCCGGACAACCGATGCAATGGCAGGCTGCGTTCCGGCCCGCTACCGCTATTTTCGTTCAAGTAAACAACCATGTTGGCTGGCTCCCGATGCATCCTAGCGACAGACGCGGCGACAGGCCACTGAATATAGAGCACGGTGTGCTAACGGAAGCCGGACCAGGCTCGCCGGTTCATGTTCCCGTTGATCCTGGCGAGAAAATTCAAGTACTGGCCGATGCACCGCGCGGACTTCGCGGTGAGGCATTTCGTTCTGCCGTGCCGCCAGAGCGTGTTCCCCGTAGGCTGGATGCCGAGGGAGAGAGTAACCGTCGCGAGCCGGCGGGATCTGGGATCGTGTACGACCCGGGTGATCGCCGATTCGTGAACTCTACTAATGGTACGGGGGCGAACTCCAGTAACGGCGCGGGCCTCAACTCCAATTCGGATTCTAACTCAAACAACCAGAATAATTCCGCCGACAATCCGGGGAGGGCGCCTGCTCCTCGCCATAGCGTTGATCCTCCGGCGCGCATCAATCGTTCGATCATCCGGAACGACGATGAACAATCGACCGGCAATGATGGTGATAATCCGGCGCGGAGCAGGATTCGAGTGGCCCCACCAGCAGCGGCGCCTGAAATGACGCCTTCCTCACCCTCAACTCCGCCGCGACCGAGCGTTGCTCCCGAGCTCAGCGCAGTACCTTCTCGACCTTCGCCACCGGAAAACCCGCAAAGTACCGAGCGTCCGCAACCGCCCAATCGTTCACGAGCTATCTGGCACGACGATGTGAACTCAAATGACAGCAACAATGACCTGGGCAGAAACAGGAACCGAACTGCACCCCCTGCGGCGCCGGATACGATGCGTTCGATGCCACCGCCGCCTGCACACTCGAATTTTCCGCCGCCTTCGGAGCCACCACGCTCTATGCCTGCACCACGGGTTGAGCCGATGCATCCACCTTCCCCGTCGATTGCGCCAGCGCCTCGACCTTCGCCACCGCCTCCTGCACCACGCCAGGAACAGGATCACCAAGGGCATGGCCACCAGGATCCGCCATAGCGGTCGCGCCAGAATAGTTCTGGCGACGTTCGATTCGGAGTGGGTTGGCGCAATTACAAACGCCCCTGGAAGTGGGGCCGTTTTTTGCTGGATGCGCGAAATCTTACTGACAGGTGTTTGTGCTTACCGGACGATCATACCTGCATATCCCACGACTTCCGTGCGATCATCGTTTACGTCCCCTGAGGTCGCATACTTCACTAACTCTGCCTTCGATGCTCCCAGCCGGAGAGCTGCGGTCAGCATGGCCACAGCGGGGCCTAGGCCACACATCGAAATCTCTTCGCGGCGTACCGTGTCATAGAGGCCACGCGGATCGAGTTTTAACAGCTGATCAATCGCTTTGTGATCTTTCGTGCGCGTCGTCTCGTCATTTTCGTAATGATTCATGTCCGAGCTCGCCAAAATCAGCACCGGCTCGTTTTGCGCTGCAATCACCTGAGCTACTGCTTCGCCGACAGCACAAAAGTGGTCATAGCGCACGGTGCCGAGCGCTACGGGAACAAATGCAAACTGGCCTGCCAGCACTTGCAGGAAGGGCAACTGGACTTCGAGCGAATGTTCCGTGCTGTGCGCTATAGCGTCCTCACGCAGCAGGGGGCAAGCCTGCCTGAGTTGCATGGCCAGGGCCGCGTCAATCGGCGCTGTGCCTAGCGGAGTCTGCCAGGCGCCATCTGAAATAATGGCGAGCGGCTGACCGCGCGGGAAATGACGCACGCCTAGAATAATAATTCGCCGAGGAAAATCGAGCGCGGCAAACACACTGCCTGCGACCGCACCCGAATACATGTATCCGGCGTGAGGCACGAGGCAAGCTTGCGCGCGTTTCCTTTCATCGGAAGCGGCGGCGGCGACAAATCCCTTTATTTGTCGAGCTAGTTCCGTGGGATCGGCGGGATAAAATCGGCCGGCAACTGCAGGCGGGCGAAGCATGAAGGGCTGCGCAGACTAGCTAGATTTGGGAGGCTTTCCTTTTTTAATTTTGAGTGCCGTGCTGGTAACCGGATCGTACTCAACTTTCACTCTGTCGCCATACTGAAATCCACCCTGATCGATGACCTGTTGCATTTTCTCGGCCGCTTGCGGTGAGAGCGTGAACGTTCGCACAGCCAATTCGTTTTCTTTGCCGCGCACGGTGATTTGGGCGCCGTTCGCGTGCATGACCGTTCCTTCAAAATACGCAGGCTTTGCTTTGACCGTTTTGACCGGAATGGGCTTTGCGGTGTTGGCCGATTCTTGCGAGCGCGCCGGAAGCGTCGCGATACCAAAAAAAAGCCCGCAGCAAACCGCCGCAACACCAAGCGTCCGGGCGTTCAGCGTCATGCGATGCGGGGAAACTTGGTAGGGCTGTTTCATGACAAGTCGTCCACGGAAATTCTCAGCGACTTGAGGAAGCGGATGTCCTGCGGGGTTACTTCGAGCTTCGCGGTGGCTTGCTGCGCCTCCTCAATAACTTCCTGATCTACCTGGATGCGCAGCGATTCGAGGAATCGCCGGTCCTGGTGGGTCATCTTGCTGGGTTCCGATTCATGATCGCGACGCGCGAGCCCAATGGTGGCGTCCAGCTTCAAAACGATGTCGTAGCCGTGCGCTCGAACCCCTGCAATCGCTCCAGTGATACGGTCAGACTCCGAAACCGTGTCATTGATGGCGTGCCCAAGTTCACGCAGCAGGTTCTTCAGTTCGTCGTCAAGTTGCAAGGCCGCCTCCTTACCTGCACCAACCTAAATTGTAGGACGCGAGGTCGCGGGTTACAAGTTTTCGTCAAGTGCTTTTGTCCAACCTGCCTATGCCCTTGCCGGCCACCTCGTCGGGCAGGCTCATTTGTACTAGAATTCTCTTATGGCCGACGCAATCAAGGTTGCGACCCGTGCTGGCGGAGGTACCCTCCGTCGCCTGGCTCGCGCTTGCAAGCAGCTTTTTCATGAGGTCACCGGCGCGATTTTTGCAGTTCTCGCAATCGGCTGGTCGAACGCGGCGCTGCGTTCGTGGCAGCGTGGCGTGGCGCTGTGGCAGGTGGCACTGGGCTTTGGGGTTGCCTTGATGATGCTGGCGTTTTCGGTGCTCGCGTTTCGCAATGCCCGCCGCGTGCCATAAGCGGCAGACGAACACTGCGGTCCGCGAACCAGGCGGCCGCGTCGTGTGCGGCGATAAGGATTTTCGGCATTCACGCGTGGGATTCGATAGAACGTTCGCCAGGAGAGCACCTTCCATTGTAGTGGAATGACTGTAAATTTAAAATTCAAATCTGGAAAATAGTTTGGGCCGTCAAAACTGAAATGCCTGACTCCAAGCAGAAACCCCTCTCGGCCGCGGAACGTAAGGAGCGCGTCACGACACTCTCCGGCATTCCCTTGAGAGCGGCATATTCTCCTCGCGACATTCCAGGTACGGATGGCGAACAGACTCTGGAGTATCCGGGGCAGTTCCCTTTCACCCGTGGAATTTATCCCACGATGTACCGTGGCCGTCTGTGGACCATGCGGCAGTACGCGGGCTTTGGGGCCGCCGGTGAATCAAATCAACGCTACCGCTATCTGCTCAGTAAGGGGCAGATGGGACTCTCGGTTGCGTTTGATCTGCCCACGCAAATTGGCATGGACTCAGACCACCCGCTTGCCCTCGGTGAAGTCGGTAAAGTAGGAGTTGCCATTGATTCACTAGAAGACATGGAGACGCTCTTCGATGCCATCCCGCTCGAGCGCGTTTCCACCTCGATGACCATTAATTCCACCTCCGCGATTCTGCTGTGTCTCTATGTCGCTGTCGCGAAAAGGCAGGGGGCCAACCTTAAGAAGCTTTCGGGCACCGTGCAGAATGACATTCTCAAGGAATACATTGCGCGGGGCACGTATATTTATCCGGTGGCTCCCGCGATGCGTATCGTCACGGACATTTTCGCCTGGTGCCGCACGGAACTTCCCAAGTGGAACAGCATCTCCATCTCCGGCTATCACATTCGAGAAGCCGGCTCAACCGCTGTGCAAGAAGTGGCCTTCACCCTTGGCGACGCGAGCGCTTACGTCGAGGCCGCGCTTGCCGCTGGGCTCTCCGTGGATGAATTCGCACCACAGCTTTCTTTTTTCTTCAACGCGCACAGCGATCTTCTCGAAGAGATTGCGAAGTTCCGCGCCGCGCGCCGCCTGTGGGCCCGCATAATGCGTGAGCGCTTTGGCGCGCGCGATCCGCGGTCTCTGGTCTTGCGATTTCATGCGCAGACGGCCGGTTCTTCACTCACGGCGCAGCAGCCGGAAAATAATCTGGTTCGCGTGGCCATCCAGGCGCTTGCCGCTGTACTCGGTGGTTGTCAGTCGCTTCATACCAATAGCCTCGACGAAGCGCTGGCTCTTCCTACCGAAGATGCAGCGTTGCTCGCGCTGCGCACGCAGCAAATCATCGCTCATGAAACCGGCGTCGCGAACACCGTTGATCCTGTCGGCGGGGCTTATGCCATTGAGCGCCTGACCATCGACATCGAGCGGGGCGCGGAAACTTATTTGAAGAAAATTGACACCATGGGCGGGATGCTTCGAGCCATCGAGAGTGGCTATGTGCAGCTGGAAATTCAGAAAGCCGCCTATGAGTATCAGCAAGCGATTGAAAGGGCCGAACAAATTGTCGTCGGCGTAAATCAATTTACAGCCGACGATGAAAAAAAGATTCCGACACTGCGGATCAATCCGGAAATCGAGCGGCAGCAAATCGCGCGGCTCCAAGCTCTGCGCACAAGGCGCGATTCCGGCGGCGTGCAGCAGGCACTCGCAGAAATTTCCCGCCGCGCCCGCACCACGGAAAATTTGCTGCCCGCAATTCTTGCTGCCGTGGAAGCGTATGCCACCGTGGGTGAAGTCTCCGATGCGCTGCGTCAAGTATTCGGCGAATATCAGGAATCCGTCGTTGTCTGAGTCAACAATAAAATCCCAAACAGTGTAGTATCTTCGGCCATGCCAGCGATACAGCTCGTCCTCGCCTCGGCATCGCCTCGCCGCGCGCAGGTCCTACGCGATGCCGGCTTCGTCTTCCACGTTATTTCCTCGGCTCTCGACGAAACACCCTTTGCTGGCGAATCGCCGCAAGATCTTGTTCGGCGTCTCGCCGAAAGCAAGGCTCAGCTGGTGGCCCAGCGCACCATCGGTCCTGCTCTTATTATTGCTGCGGACACACTCGTCGCTGCCGACTCCAAGCTCCTCGGCAAGCCGCGCGATGCGGGCGAAGCTCGCGAGATGCTTCGCCAACTCTCGGGAGGCACCCACAGCGTGCACACTGGCCTGGCCGTCGTCCGGCTTCCGGACCAAGCTTTGCACGTCGAGCTGGAGACGACACAGGTGTCATTCGCTCCGCTCTCGGACCAAGAGATAGGTGCCTATATTTCGACAGGGGAGCCATTTGACAAAGCGGGCGCTTACGCAGTGCAGGGACGCGGTGGGCGCTACGTGACACGCATCGCGGGCTGCTATTTTAATGTGGTGGGTCTTCCGCTCGCGCGGCTCTATCGCATTCTTGGGGAGATGGGCTGGCGGGAACAGTGAACGATTGCCCGTCGAACGTCCCTATACGTAATGAACCAGTGCGTGCGGGTTCTGAAGATCGAAGTAAACAGGTCGGATCTTTGCTGATAGATTGCCTGCAGTGGCCATATAGGCCGCCCCATTCCATCAAATCCCAAACTGTTTAGGCGCTATTTTTTTTCTTCTGTTGGCTTATCGACGGTCGGTTTATCGTGTGTGGTGGGCGGGGGCGACTGCATACCCTCTTTGAAGTTGCGGATGCCTTCGCCAAGCCCGCGCATTACTTCGGGGATTTTCCTTCCGCCGAACAAAATCAAAATAATCGCCAAAACCACCAGCCAGTGGAAAATACTGAATTCACCCATATAAATCCTCCGGGTACCTTTTAGGGAGCGCTTTCACAGTACTCTAAGGCGCTCCGCGCGGCAAGCTGCAAAGTTTGAGCCTATAGAATAGCACGTTCGTCACCCACGCGCCGGGTTACCCGCTGCCGATCGAGGTACTCAAGCAGCGGTATCGCGTATTTGCGGCTGACGCCGGCCAGCTCTTTAAACGTTCCGATTGGCAACCGCTCGCCGTTTGCCTTCTTATGTTCCGCGAGCAACTTCCGCAACGTCTCAAGCGCCCTACGATGAAACACCAAGCCTTCGGTCACCTTTACCAGGGTCTGCTCGCGCAGCAGGATTTGCAGTAGCTTCTGCGCTCGCTTGCTCTCTACCGGCAGCTTTGATAGAACGTCGCCGAGCGAGGGTACGTTAAGCCCCGCGGCTGAAAAGGCCGCTTCAATCTGATCCTTGGCGCTGGACTCCTCGGGCAAGAGGGCGATTTCCTGGCCGGAGCGCTTGACGGTGTCCCCCGCGGTCACCAGTTTATTGGCTTTGGCCAGAGTTTCGAGAACCGCGCTAAACACCTCATCGCGCGTTTTGGGAGTCACTCGAGACCGTAAGTCCTCTCTCGAAATCCCGGCACTTAGCGGGTTCGCCTTATGAAATCGCTCCAGCTCGCTGACCACATCGCGCTGCAATTGAACAAAGCGATCACCGGAAACGACTGTCATGGGCTGTTCGCTTACTATACGCACCTCACCTTTTTGCTCGAGCGAGCTCGCTTCGCGCCGAACCTCTTCCTCGAGCCAACCGGTCCGCGCGATCAATTCACGTAGGACAATGCCTTGTGGCGCGCAATCGGCCAGCGCGCGCAAAATCTTGGTGCGCTCCCCGCCCTGGAGCGTTTCAAGAAATGCCGTCACATCCGTATCTTTCTTGGTATGGCGAGGCGCGAGCGCATCGAGCACTGTTCCGCCAGCGATCGTAAGTACCGGCGAAAACTGCCGCAAAACAAATCGATCGCCAGGCAAGACCAATGCCGGCTGATCGAGCTTCAATTGCGCGATAGCCGACCGCCCAGGAAATAATTCGGCGCAATCGAGCAGCAGGATTTCCGCAATCGTGTCCGCTGTACCCTGATGAAAATGCGCGAGGAATCTGTTCTTCATCTTGCGGGCCGAAGGCAGCAAATGGATCCTGGCATCCAGGCGGCGTGTGGTTTCGAAACGCCCCGGAGCCGCGAGCACCATTCCGCGCTTTACCGCTGCGCGGTCCACGCTGGCGAGGTTCACCGCGGTGCGCTGCCCAGCCACGGCGCGTTCAACTCCTCGGCCGCCCGATTGCACGCCGCGGACCCGCAGTCTGTGCCGCTCGGGGAACAACTCGACCTCATCGTCGCGACCTACCGTTCCGGACACTAGCGTTCCGGTTACCACCGTGCCAAAGCCTTTCACAGCAAATGCGCGGTCAATGGGCAACCGCAAATATCGCGCTGCATCCTTGCCGGGCACCTCGGCCGCAACCCGCAATAACTCCTGCTTAAGCGCCGCGAGACCTGCGCCAGTTCGCGCGCTAACCGGCATCACCGGCGCGTTCTCCAGGAATGAGCCGCGCAAGAACTCCTCGACTTCCATCCGGACCAGTTCGAGTACATCCGCCTCGACCAGGTCCGTTTTCGTTAGCGCCACGATCCCGCGCGAAACGCCCAGCAGCCGGCAGATATCAAAGTGTTCGCGGGTTTGCGGCTTGATCGACTCATCTGCCGCAATCACAAACAACACCAGATCAATTCCCCCGGCGCCCGCAAGCATGTTACGAACAAAACGTTCATGTCCCGGCACGTCGACCAAGCCGATTCGAATAATGTCGCTTTCCAGAAACGCAAAACCCAGATCAATCGTGATTCCGCGGCGTTTTTCTTCCTCGAGCCTGTCCGGATGCGTCCCCGTCAACGCCTCGACCAATGCTGACTTGCCATGGTCGATGTGGCCGGCAGTACCGACGATTACGTTTTTGACGGTAGTACTCATTCCAGGATCTTCATCTGATGCGAGCGAAGGGCGATACGAAGGGGATGCTAACGAACCGGAGCGAGGGCGTCAAATGTGACTTCAAATGTGAGGTTAGCAGGGGACCCGATTTAAGCCTGGCCAATTTCGCTCAGGATCTGTTCTGCCGCTATCGCGGGGTCAGCAGCTCCGGTGATCGGCCTTCCGACAACAATGTAATCGGCACCTGCTCGTATTGCCTCCGACGGAGTGGCGACTCGCGCCTGGTCATCGCTGCGAGCACCGGTTCTATCATGCTGTGTAGCCCCCCTGCCGTTATGCTTGTGGCGTGGTTTAGGGCTCGGCCGGACACCAGGCGTTACGATCAGGAAATCTTTGCCGCAAGCCTTGCGGATGTCGCGGGCTTCCTGCACCGAGGCGACTACACCATCTAGTCCGCACTGTTGGGCGAGCTTCGCCAAGCGGACTACACGGTTCCTGGGAGGTCCCGAAATCCCTACCTGACGCATCGATTTCTCGTCCATGCTAGTCAGAATGGTTACCCCGAGTAATTTTTGCCCGCATTTCGACCCGTTCCCCTGAACAAGCGCCTCAGCAGCGGCCCGCATCATTGCCGGTCCACCCAAAGTGTGCACGTTCATGAACACCACGCCGGGAATCTTCCTTCCAGAGGTGACCGCGCCGGCCACGGTGTTGGGAATGTCGTGGAATTTCAAGTCGAGGAAAATACCCGGTCCGAATCGAGAGATCTCGCGCACAGCCGCAGGCCCCACGGCCGTGAACAACTGCTTGCCGATCTTAAACATACCAACGAGGCCAGCCAACTTATCGGCTACCTCTAAGGCCGGTGGGAGGGATTCGTAGTCAAGCGCGACAATCAGGCGACGGCTTATATCTGTGGGTGGGCGGGAAGGCAGCTTCAACGTCGTGGAGGTACCTCGATCAACTCAAATCTTACCCAAGCCACCCCTCGGCGGTCTAGACCCAATTTCTGGCCGGCGCGGTAGGACATGTCCATCTCCCGGCCATTCTGGTAGGGGCCGCGGTCGTTGATGCGGACAAGCTGATGGCGGCCGGTTCGAGGGTCCACAACGCGTACAAGGGAGCCGAACGGAAGGGAAGGATGGGCCGCAGTAAGCGCTGAACTGTCGTACGTCTCGCCATTTGCGGTCTTGTGACCATCAAACCCGCGTCCATACCAGCTTGCCAGGCCCATCCAAACCTTAATCGGCTTGTAGGGGACGCTAGGATGCGCCACAAGTGGGGCTTCTAAACCTGGAGCAACTAGGAACATTAGTAGTAGCCATCGAGCAGCGGCCCAAGTCATGAATAGCTTTGATCGCATAGTGTGCTCTTTCTACAACGCCTATACCAAAAATCATAACACGAACTGGCCTGAAGGTCAAGTACTTTTTTCTCCCAAGCATCCACTTAAATCACTGATTCTACTAACTTTAAGTTCAACACAGAGCTTTCCAACGCCTGCGCTGATGGCGGCAGTGGCCCTGGGGTCAGCAAAGCTCGCTGTCCCAACCTGTACTGCCGTTGCCCCTACGATCAGGTACTCAATTACGTCTTCTGCAATTTCGATTCCTCCCAAGCCAATAATCGGTATTCTTACTACCCTACAGCACTCCCGGACCAGAGCTAGGGTGATAGGCTTAATGGCAGGTCCCGAAAGACCACCCGTAAGGCTGCCCAAGCGAGATTTCCGTGTCTTGATGTCCACACTCATGGCAGGATAGGTGTTGGCAACGGTCAGGGCAGCAGCTCCGGAGTCTTCGGCAGCCCGCGCAATGGACCCTATCCCGACCGTTTGAGGCGAAAGTTTTACCCAGAGGGGGCGCCGGAGCGCGAGCCTCATTACCGCGGAGATGACCTCGGCTACCTGCTTGGAACTGCTCCCGAACTGGATACCTCCCTCCTTTACGTTGGGGCAGGAGATGTTTAGTTCGTAAGCAGAAACCCCTTCGGCATCCTCAAGAACCCGAATCACCTCGATGTAATCCTCGATGGAGTACCCGAACACATTCGCGACGATAGCGGTTTGAAACTGGCGTAGCGCCGGAAGTTTTTCGGCCACAAATGCGCGCACACCTACGTTCTGCAATCCCACCGCGTTGAGCATCCCGCATGGGGTCTCGCAAAGCCGCGGGGCCGGTGCACCCTTTATCGGTTCACGCGAGAGTCCTTTGGTCACCAGGCCGCCAAGCTGATTGAGATCTACGAGGTGGGAGAATTCGACGCCGTAGCCGAAAGTGCCGCTGGCCGCAAGAACGGGATTTCGAAGGCGGAGAGCGCCTATTTGTACGCTCAGGTCTGCGGAACCTGGTGGGCTCACTGAAAAAAGTGTAGCACGGTCTGGAGAAAGCAAATTCTACTTCTGTGAAAAAATCCGAGAGAATTACGGATGCGGAGTCTGAGCGCGTGCATAGTTTTCAATTTTTCGCCGCAGGGATTCTGCCGATGGGGCGAGCGCCGTTTGCTGTCACCAGTGCTTCGCGCAGGACGCGGCCATCCGGCCGGGCAAGCGTGATGCCGCAAAGAAACGCAAGGGTGGGGGCAATATCCGCCGGCGTCGTTTCAACCAAGTATTCGCCGGGCTTGATCCCCCCTCCCATCAGAATTACCGGCACGCGCTGATCATAATCGTAAGGGCTGCCGTGACTGGTTCCCGTGGAACCGTTCCCGCCAAAAATCCAATACGGCCTGGGCAAGATGATTAGATCGCCGCTGCGCCCCGGAACATAACTTGCAGCAGCGGAGCGAACTAGGCGGTCGCTATTGGATTGCTGTCCTATTAATTCGTCACCGCGAAAAACCCGCGCCACTCCGGGCATAGCGGCAATTGCATCGATGACTCCACGCAACGCTTTAGCATCTTGTTTCAGCCGCTCATATAGGCCCGCTTTCAGCCACACGTCACCGTCAATCATCAATCCGGGTTTCGATTCAGCTTCCGCGGCTGTGACGTGCCCGGATGCCGCGAGCGTCTTTGCAATCTTGTCGATGACTTCGGTACTGCTAATCCATCCCGCGTCGAAGCCGGCTTTTTGCATCTCGATCGGCAGGGGAGCGACACCATGGTCGGCGGTCAGTGCCACAACATAATTAGCGCGGCCCACTGTGGAGTCTAAATGCGCCAGAAACTCGCCGAGGGTACGATCGAGTCGCACCAGTACGTCCTGCACCTCGCGGCTGCGCGGCCCGTAGGCGTGCCCTGCTAAGTCAAGCGTCGAAAAACTGATACCGAGGAAATCGCTGCCGCGACCCTGCCCCAGTTTCAAGCCATCGGCAACGGACTCGGCCATTTGCGCGAGGTAGTCGTCTGCAAAGGGACTGACTTCCCAGCGTTGATAAAATTCGGCGTCGGGTTTTGCAGCCGGGTCCGCGGCGCTGTGGAGCGCATGCGGAAAGCCTGTCCTCCACTCGCGCGTTCCACCCCGGCCTTCAGTTGCCTGTTCGTAGAGATATTGAGGTGCGGGTAGCGTCAGCGCCCAGGTCTTATTGAAATCTTTTTCAATGGGATGGGCCTTGACGAATTGCGCGACCAGGGGACTCGTTCCGTATACCGACGAGCTTACCCAAGTCCCTATCAAGTTGTCGTGCCAGGTCACAGCGTCGGCACGGTGTCCAGCAAGCATAATTGCCGAGCGCGCCTTCAGCGAAAAGGTCGTCACCCGTGTGCTCTCGCCGCTCTGAACGCGCAACTCATCGGCTAAGGTCGGCACTTTCAACCGAACCGGGCTGTCCCCTGTTTTGGGGGCCGGTCCGTAGCCTACGCCTTGCACGTTCGGATCGCTTGTGCACGTCACTTGTTTATCGGTCTCGCGGTCATACCAGGCATTGCCCATAATTCCGTGCGTCGAGGGTAAAACACCGGTAGAAATTGTAGCGTGGCCCACGCACGTGAATGTGTTGGCGTATGGATAAGCTGCTTCGCGGAACCAGGCGCCATGCTCGATCAAGCGCTTGAGCCCGCCACTCCATTGGTGCCGGAATTTGTCAACATAATCCGCGCGGAATTGATCCACCACCAGCAATACAATCAGCTTGGGCCGCTGCGCGCTGTCGTGCCGCGCATCCCTTTCACTGGGCTCAGTGCGCGTCTGGTATGTTTGGCGCGTTTGTGCCACGGTGCTCGGAGCCAACGATCCTGCTACGCAGAGCGCGATGACGACGGGCCACGCCAAAATCTCTTTGCTGTCGCATTGCGTCGTAAAGGGCCAACCCATGCAGACGTCTCCTAATACGCACCGGCAGTTTAACACGGCCAATTTTTCAGTAGCTCACGCGGGCTGAAAGCGCAGCCCCAAACAACTCTGGTCGGCATGAAACCCGCTAACTGCAAATCTCGTTCGAGCAATCGGAAGCCCTGCATGGTCTACCGGGGACTAATCGCCTGGGTGACCGGAACAAGCAGCCTTGCTATCATCTTGGCCACGAAACTCCGTAAAATGAGCCATCTTATCGCAGTCTTGATGCTTCAAAGGATTGAAATTCCTGTTTTGCAGAGAGCGCACCGGTCAGGCATAACACTGATCTCTCGGTCGGGCGAAATTGACAACCAAGCAAACCAGCAAAGTGGCGCCTAAGCCGATTGCGAAATCGTTCCAGGCCAGACTCGGGCGCCTCACGTCCCCCGTGAATTGGGTGATCATCCGCGTCCCATTGAACGTGTCCAAAGTCTGGGGAACCGGGGGCAACTTCGGGTGAAAGGTGAAATCAACGGCTTCGGTTTTTGCACGTCGCTGTTCCCAACGCGCGAAGGCGGTCACATGATGATCGTAAACAAGCGGATGCAGTCTGAGGGTAGAACGGGGCCCGGCACAATTGCGCGATTCCGCCTAGAGCCCGATACCGCGGAACGCATCGCGAAAGTGCCCAAGGAGTTCAAACGCATTCTGGCTGAAGACCGCTCGTTCCGCCGCTGGTTCGACGAACTGAGCTACTCCACACGCAACGAGATCAGCAAATTTATTACTGAGGTAAAAAGCGCCGACGCTCGCGTGCGCCGCGCTGAGCAGATGGCCGAACGTCTGCTGGCCACTATGGAAGCCGAACGCGAGCTTCCTCCAGTGCTGCAGCTAGCTTTCGCAAGCGACGCGCGGGCCCGTGAAGGATGGGAGCGCATGTCGCCATCGCGCCGGCGGATGCATTTGTTCGGTATTTTTTATTATCGCAATCCTGACAGTCGTTCCCGACGAATTGACAAGGCAGTGCAAGACGCCACCGCATTCGCCGAACGGAGGACGCGCAGAACAGCGATGGCAGATGACTAACAGGAAGCAATCACTAATGCGCTTAGGAACGTTGCGCTATTCCGCGACGCCCGCTCTGACTTCTTCCTGTGGCAACAACTTAATGGGCACAGGTTTGACCCGCCAGATGTCTTCGCAATATTCCCGGATGGTGCGATCGGAGGAAAACTTTCCGGAACGTGCCGTGTTCAGGATGGACATGCGTGTCCATGCCTCCTGGTCCGCGTGGGCTTGGCTTACCCGTGATTGGCATTCGACATAAGGCTTGTAGTCCGCCAGTACCATATAAGGATCGCTCCAGAGCAATGTATCGACCAGTGGGCGGAACAAATCCAAGTCGCCGCGCGAGAACACGCCGCTGCGCACCATGTCGATTACTGCGCGTAACTCAGGGTTGGAGTCATAAAAATCCATTGGACGATAGCCTTGGCTCTTCAATGCAGCAACTTCCTGGGCCGTAAGTCCGAAAAGAAAAAAGTTTTCCGCGCCGACTTCCTCGCGGATTTCGATGTTTGCGCCGTCCAGAGTGCCGATGGTCAGCGCTCCATTCATTGCGAATTTCATGTTTCCAGTGCCGGAAGCCTCTTTACCGGCGGTGGAAATCTGCTCTGACAAATCCGCTGCCGGATACACCCGCTGCCCGCTGTTTACATTAAAGTTCGGCAGAAATATTACCCTGATGCGATCGTGCACAGCCGGGTCACGATTCACCACGTCACCCACCGCGTTGATAAATTTTATGATCAGCTTCGCCATCTGATAACCGGGCGCGGCCTTGCCACCAAAGATGAACGTGCGCGGTGCAGGATCGAACTTTGAGTCGGACTTCACTCGATGGTACAAAGCGATTACGTTCAGGATATTGAGATGTTGCCGCTTGTATTCGTGGATGCGTTTGACTTGAACGTCAAACAGCGATTCTGAATTAATTGCGATACCGGTTCGCTTTTCCACAAACGTCGCAAACTCTCGCTTATTAGCACGTTTGACTTCGCACCATTTGGTTCGGAAGCCGGCGTCTTCCACGCAGGGTTCCAGTGTCTTGAGCTGCGCAAGGTCGGTAATCCAGCCGTCGCCGATGGCTTCCGTGATGAGTTCCGATAGCTTAGGATTGCTGACCACCAGCCAGCGTCGCGGGGTCACGCCATTTGTTTTGTTGCTAAACTTCTCCGGCCACAGCGCATTGAAATCTGCCAGAACGTCTCGTCTCAAAAGCTCGGTATGAAGCTTAGCAACGCCGTTGACGGCGTGACTGCCAACGCAAGCCAGGTGCGCCATGCGCACGTGGTGCTCATTTTCTTCATCGATCAGCGATAGCCGCGCAATTCGCGCCTCTTCGCCGGGGAAGCGCATGCGAGTGTCCGTCAGGAACGCAGCGTTAATTTGATAGATAATTTCCAGATGCCTTGGCAGCAGCCGGCCAAACATGCTGACAGGCCAACGCTCCAACGCTTCCGGTAGAATCGTATGGTTGGTGTAGCCAAAAGTTTTTTGCGTGATCTCCCAAGCTTGGTCCCAATTCATTCCGTAAATATCAACAAACAGACGCATGAGTTCAGCCACGGCGATCGCCGGGTGAGTGTCATTCAGCTGCACGGCAAATTTCTCGTGAAACTGCTCGAGCGGGATCTTCTGGATGCCCATGATACGAAACATGTCCTGCAGAGAACAGGAGGCGAAGAAGAACTGCTGCTCGAGCCGCAGTTCTTTACCTTGCAGCGGTGCGTCGTTGGGATACAAAACTTTGGTGAGATTCTCGGAGGCCACCTTATCGATTACCGCACCGTAGTAGTCCCCGCGATTGAATACCGCGAAATTAAAATCTTCGGCGGCTTCTGCGCGCCACAGGCGCAGTGTGTTGGCGGTATTGGTGCGATAGCCTAGGATGGGCGTGTCGTACGGCACACCGATAACAGTTCTCTCGGGCACCCACCGCACGCGCGGTCTGCCATGCTCGTCTGTCGAGCGCTCCGTACGTCCGCCGAAATGAACTTCGACGGCCCATTCTGGGCGCACCAAGTCCCAGGGATTGCCGAAGCGCAGCCACTTATCTGTTTTCTCCACCTGCCAGCCGTCTACAATTTCTTGCTCAAAAATGCCAAATTCGTAGCGAATCCCGTAGCCGAGCGAAGGAATATTGAGCGTGGCAAGCGAATCCAAAAAGCACGCAGCTAGCCTTCCCAAACCACCATTGCCCAGGCCAGGCTCCTCTTCTTGCGCCACCAAATCATCGAAGTCCAGAGCCAATTCGGTTATCGCCTGTTTCACCGGACCGTAGATATCGAGATTGATTAGATTATTTTTGAGGTGCGGTCCCAACAGAAATTCCGCCGAAAAATACGCTACCGTGCGCGAAGCCTGCTTGGTGTAGGTATCTGCCGTGCTCACCCATCGTTGCAGGAGGCGATCACGCACGGTGTACGCTAGCGCCAGGTAATAATCTCTCTTGGTGGCAAGGGCAGGAAATTTCCCTTGCATGTAAAAAAGGTTGTCAAGAAATGCGCGTTTAAGCGCTTTTTTGCTCAGGCTGGTGCGGTCGTTTTCCACGGGAAGCGAGTTTGTTAAAGTCAAAGAAGAGTCGTCTCCGCAAGAATCACTCAAAGTAAAGGTAAGGGGCTGGCGCGGATAAGTCCAATTGAAAGAATCTATCGCGCATAGAAGTGTTACTGCCCCTCAGTGAAGTTCGGGCAATCCCGGGGCGTGGTTGTGGGTCTCGATGACCCCAACCAACGGTGCGTCATCGGCAACTCAGAAAAATATTAGCAATGATTCCTAGAAATCAGGCTCAGTTCCGAAAACAAATGTTTCCAGAGAGATAGCGGCCTTGGCTTGAGAGAGTGTTCAAGGCTTCGGGGCGGCATCAGGTCGGGCTGCCGGTGGTCCCGGCGGAAACGGTCTTTCAGGTAGGGAATTAGTGTTTTGAAAGGCGGTAATCAGCCACTTGCCAGCCTTCTTTTGCAGGACCTGCGTCTGAATGCCTTGCGTAGGTTCGGGAATGCCCGGGGGCGTCCGGGCTCCGGTCATGGTCCAAAGAACTTGCGCTACAGCAACGTTGGGTTCGAGGAATTTAACATGAACTTCAGTGACGGTTAGGGTGCTCTCAGCGAAAACGAACGCATAGGCTGCCGCGAGCTTCTTCTCGATCTCAGGACGCCCCTTCCACCACCAGCCCACGACATTGATCGCGTAGCCATCCTCAGTGAACAAATCCGCATACGCTTTCGCGTCGTGGCGATTCCAAGCGTCTTGCTGGCGTTTCTCCAGGTCGCGGATCTCGGTTTCATCCTGCCCTTGATGCGCGCTGGACGCCTTCGTCGACGTCTTGTGTTTCTTGTCCGCATAACGGGCATTATCTTGCGCCGCGGCCGGCACGAGAAGAGTTACGCAGAATAGCAGAGCCAATGTATGGCGCACCAGGGTTGCCTCCATGATTGCAATTGAGAACACTGAAGTATGTTACCAGTTTGCAGACCCCGCGAGAGCGCAATTGAATTGAAACCTGCTCCGTTTCGCAAGCGAACCTCGCTGCATGCGTCGCTGGCAATATGTTAGGATGATCATCACCCGCATGCGTGTCATCGAAAAAGGTCAAATCATGTCGGCCACGGAGATTGACCGCACCCTTCAGCGGCTGGCGCACGAAATTGTCGAAAAAAGCGGCGGTACGAAACATCTTGCCTTGATTGGCATCCGCAGGCGGGGTGTGCCCCTGGCGCAGCGCATCGCTCGAGCCATGCGCGGGATTGACGGCGCAGAAGTTCCTGTTGGGACCCTCGACATCACGCTGTACCGCGACGATCTGTCCAAGATTGCGGCGCAGGCCGTCCTACAATCCTCGGAAATTCCCTTTTCTGTCGATGATATGAATCTCGTCGTTGTCGACGATGTCCTGTATACCGGGCGCACCATTCGCGCTGCCATGAATGGTTTGTTCGATCTTGGCCGCCCCAAGCAAATTTCTCTTTGCGTGCTGGTGGATCGCGGCCACCGTGAGATGCCCATCGAAGCCACATTTATCGGACGCACCGTGCAAACTTCAGACTCCGAAATCATTGAGGTGCGCTTAACTGAAGTAGACAAAGAGGAGCGGGTCGTGCTCGTGGATCGCGCGCCTTAAACAGCAGTACGAAAATTCTCGCTGAAAGGAAGGTTGTGTCTTTTCGTTTCCGGCATCTGCTCGCGCTCGAACCGCTCACTGCGGAGCAGATCACTTTTCTTCTCGACCAGAGCAAGCCCTTCCAGGATTTTCAGCGCCATCCCCTAAAAAAACTGGCCACGTTGCGAGGCAAGACCGTCGCGCTGGCCTTCTTCGAAAACTCCACTCGCACACGCATCAGCTTCGCCACTGCGGCTTCGCGCCTTGGCGCCGACACCATGAATCTGCAGGCCGAATCCTCCAGTTTGAAAAAAGGTGAATCCCTGCTCGATACCATCCACACGCTCAATGCCATGAAGCCTGATTGTTTCGTGGTTCGTCATGGGGCTTCGGGTACACCGGAATTTATCGCTCGCCATCTGGAGATCCCTGTTATCAATGCGGGCGATGGCACGCACGAGCATCCCACGCAAGGATTACTCGATGCCCTTACGATTCGCGACCGCAAGGGTGCGCTCAAAAATCTCAACATCACGATTCTCGGCGATGTTTTGCACAGCCGCGTCGCGCGCTCAAACATGCATCTCTTGGGAAAATTCGGCTGCCGCTTCACGCTTTGTGGCCCGGCAATGTGGCTGCCGCGCGAGCTCGAATGCCTTGTCCCTTCTGGTCCGGGCGGTGAAAAAGTAATTCGTCGGGTGCCTCGGATTGACGACGCCCTTGACGGTGCCGATGTTGTGCTGGTTCTTCGCGTCCAGCAAGAGCGCTTGCACGAGCCGCCTCTCTCTCTTGACGACTACATACTTCTTTACCAGCTTACGCATGAGCGCCTACGTATCGCGAGACCCGGTGCGCTTGTTCTGCATCCCGGTCCCATGAACCGCGGCGTCGAGCTTACGCCGGAGATTGCCGATGGACCGCAGTCGTGCATTCTGGATCAAGTCACGAATGGTTTGGCGGTTCGTATGGCTCTGCTGTTTCTTCTAATTGGCAGCGGCACGTTGGAAAGCGCGAGCCTCGCTCCGCAAGAAAAGGATTCTCATGCTTCTGATTAAGAATGGCCGCCTGATCGATCCGGCGAGCAACACCGACGCTGCCCTTGATGTTCTTCTTGACGGCGAGCGCATTTCCGAAGTGGCGCCAACGGGAAATATTGCGCGGGCGTGCGATGCCGACACTCTCGACGCCAGCGGCCTGATTGTTGCTCCCGGTTTCATTGACTTGCATTGCCACCTGCGTGAGCCCGGCCAGGAGTCCTCGGAAACGATCGAATCCGGTACGCGCGCTGCAGCCCGCGGTGGGTTCACAGCCATTTGCTGCATGCCCAACACCAAGCCTGTTAATGACAACGCTTCGGTAACACGATTCATCGCCGACCGCGCAAAAAACGCCGCTGTTCGTGTTTGGCCGATTGGCGCGGCTTCGATTGGCAGCAAGGGTGAAGCGCTCGCGGAAATTGCCGCGATGAAGCAAGCCGGCATTATCGGCGTTAGCGACGATGGCAAACCTGTGGCTTCGGCAAAGCTAATGAGGCAAGTGATGGATTATTGTCGCTCGCTCGATTTACCGGTAATCGAACATGCTGAAGATGTTTCTCTCGCCGCGGCGGCAGTGATGCGCGAGGGTGTTACCTCAGTGCGGCTGGGTTTGCGCGGGATGCCTGCGGCTGCCGAATCAATATGCGTCGCGCGAGACATTCAGCTGGCGGAACTCACCGGGGCGCGCCTGCACGTTGCTCATCTTTCGGCGCGCGCGTCACTGGAGTTGGTGCGCGCCGCCAAAAAGCAAGGCCTCGCCGTTACTTGCGAGGTTACCCCGCATCATTTCACTCTCATCGATGAAGATGTACAGTACGATTCGCACTTTAAAATGAATCCGCCCCTAGCGGCGCGCGAGGATCGCGAGGCTTTGCTTGCCGGTCTTGCCGACGGGACAGTGGATGCGATTGCCACCGATCATGCGCCGCACGAGCCCGCGTCAAAAGAGGTTGAATTCGACCGTGCGCCGTTTGGCATTACTGGTTTTGAGACCGCGTTGGCGCTTGGCCTTGAGTCACTCGAGCACACCGGGCGAATTTCGCTCATGCGTCTGGTGGAACTTTTCACCAGCGGTCCAGCGCGCGTTTTGGGTATGCCGCGCAAAATCGCTGCAGGGGAACCTTCCGATCTCACCTTATTTTCGCTCGATCGCGCTTGGACATTTCATGCCGCAGAGTCCGCTAGCAAGTCCCGCAACACTCCTTTCGACGGGCGCAGTTTTCGCGGGGCGGCAGTTGCTACCATCGTCGGCGGCAAAATCGCCTTTGCTCTTTAAGTCGCGGCGAATACATTAGCTCGTCGCCGGGGCATTTCTCGCGACCAAAGAATTCGCGGTCGAGTTTTTAATGGGGAAAGATATCTGGCGAGTCGCAGCCCTCAAGAACAACGGGCTAGAAACATAAGCGGGCCCAAACTTAGTGTGCAGCGGGCTCGGCGGCGGGATGCATGCCGTGTTGCGGAACCTCGTGAACGCCGCGCAGCGGCGGATCTTGCCGGCCGCGGTAAAAATGATCGAGAGGCCCGTTTCCCTTGCCAATCGGATAACTCTTTTCGATGGCCTTAGTCACATACGCTTTTGCGAGCATCACTGCTTCAGGCAGCGCACGGCCGAGCGCGAGTTGCGCGGCGATTGCCGACGCAAACGTGCAGCCTGAGCCATGTGTGTTTTCGCTTTTCACGTGGTCCCCGTAAAGCGGCAGAATTTCATTTCCATCGAAGAGCACATCAATTGCTTTTTCCAAGTGCCCGCCTTTTACCACTACGGCCGGTGCTCCCATGTCGAATAGTTTTCGCGCGGCCGCTTCCATCGTCGCGAGATCCTTGATTTCCATGCCCGCAAGAATCTCGGCTTCTGGAATATTCGGTGTCACCACGCTCGCGCGCTTCATCAGCTCGGTTGCCAGATGTTTGATGCTCGGGCTATCGTAAAGCTCGTGGCCGCTCGATGACTTAAACGGCGTATCCAGGACGACGTGCGCGAATGTGTGCGCGTCCAGAAATTCGGCAACGGTTGCGCCGTTCGCTTTTGTACCCAGCATTCCGATCTTCACGGCGCAAATGGTAATGTCTTGGGCCAGCGTGTCCAACTGAGCGCGCAGGATTGCCGCCGGCGTATTGTGGGTGCTCAAAACTCCCTGAGTGGATTGCACGGTCAGCGCAGTGACCGCTGCGATGCCATAGCAGTTGTGTGCTGAAAACGTTTTCAGGTCGGCGGCAATTCCTGCGCCGCACGACGGATCGAATCCGGCAATTGTCAGTAGAATCGGAGGTGTTGAATTGCAGTGGTTTGTAGGCATTTCGGGATTGGGTCGCTCAGTTCATTCTCAATGTTTGCTCAACGCTTCAACAACTCCTTCGAAGGCGCGACACCGGCGACACTCAACAGCTCGGAGTCAGCCGACATCTCGAAATGTACGCGTAGTGGGGAGCACACGCAAGAGAAACTTTCGTTAAGAAGAATTGCTGAAGAAACTTTCGTCTTCTGGTGGAACTACTTCATTCACTTTTTTTGACGAATTTCTATGAACAAGAATAGTCTGCGTGACAAAATCCGCCAAAACAATAGATCGGGAAAGATAAAAGCGGCAGGAAGTCTCTACGGCAAGAAAACTATTGCCGAGCAGAAGTGTTTCACTCTTAAGCGACGGCAATGAAGAAATACATTACGGAAACAGACCGCGAACGACCGTAGCATCCGCTACGCGCCCGACGGCGAGAATGTAAGCAGCAGCACGCGGATGCGTATGATACTTGCGCATCATTTCATGGACGTCATTGAAAGCGCGCTGCATCACTTTTTGCAGACGGGCATTCACTTCAAGCTCATCCCAGAACACACCTTGCAAGTCTTGAGCCCATTCAAAATAGCTTACCGTCACGCCGCCAGCGTTAGCCAGAATATCGGGCAACACAAAAATACCACGACGCGCGAGAACTTCGTCGGCGTGCGGAGTCGTAGGTCCGTTGGCAGCTTCGGCAACGATTTTCGCTTTGATGAGGTCGGCGTTATTCAGAGTGATGACATTTTCAAGCGCCGCAGGAATCAGGATGTCGCACTTCATGGTAAGCAAATCGTCATTGGAGATGCGCGTGGCGCCGGGCATACCGACCACAGTGCCGGAGCGTTCTTTGTAGCGCAGAGCTTTCATGGGATCGATGCCGCGCGGATTGGTGACACCGCCGCGCGAATCGCTAATCGCAACGATTTTTGCTTTTTTTTCGGCGAAGAGTCGAGCGGCGACGGCACCGGCATTTCCGAAACCCATAACCGCAACGCTCGCACCGCGCAGCGACATGCGTTTTAGTTTGCAGGCTTCTTCAACGACGAAAAGGCAGCCTCGCGCGGTCGCTTCACTGCGTCCCAGCGAGCCGCCGAGCGATATCGGTTTGCCGGTGACAACTCCAAGCGAGGAATGGCCGACCATCATCGAGTACGTGTCCATAATCCAAGACATAGTTTGCGAGTCGGTGTAAACATCGGGTGCAGGAATATCTTTGTCTGGTCCAATGAGCGGCAGTATTTCACTGGCGTATCGCCGCGTCATTCTTTCAAGCTCAGCCTTGGACATGCGCTTGGGGTCGCAAATGACTCCGCCCTTGGCACCACCGTATGGAATATTTACAGTGGCGGTCTTCCACGTCATCCAGGCGGCCAGCGCTTTTATTTCGTCGAGCGTGACGCCGGGGTGGTAGCGGATGCCCCCTTTCGCAGGACCACGCGCAACGTTGTGCTGCACACGAAACCCGGTAAAAACTTTCACCTGACCGTTGTCCATCTTGGTGGGGAGAGAAACTTCGAGGATGCGTTTCGGAGTGCGCAGTACCTGGCGCAGTCCTGGATCGAGCTTCAAGTATTCTGCGGCCAGATCAAATTGAATCTGCGCAATGCGAAACGGATTCAGATCTTCGCGTGGGGCGATCCGCGGTATCAGTTGGGGTTGAGTTTTTGCGACTGTGGCCATTGGCATTTCTCCTCACTCCTTGGTCTGGCGCGCGCTGAATCGTTACGGTCGTTTGGCGGAGCACCTTGGCGCTGAGCTTATGACTGATTCGTACCGTCTTAGGTCGACTCGGAGTGTATGCAAGACCGAAAAGCAGTGTCAAATGAAAACCCGCGTTTTCAGTGATTTACGGGGGTAGCGTGTTGAGCACGTCCCTGCGCGGTGGAGCAGGGCAATACGTAAGTTACTCATTATAAGCTGGTTAGGTGACTCCGGCGATTAGCCTGCCGCAGGGATCCGGTCGCTGCCTAGATACGGCCGAAGGACTTCAGGAATAAGGATAGAGCCATCGGCCTGCTGGAAATTCTCGACCAGCGCGATCCAGGTGCGCCCTACGGCGAGACCCGAGCCGTTGAGTGTGTGGACGAACTCGCTCTTGCCGCCCTTGGGTTTGTAGCGAATTCCTGATCGGCGAGCCTGAAAAGCTTCGCAATTCGAGCACGATGAAATCTCGCGGAACTCAGCGCTGGAAGGGAGCCAGACTTCGATGTCATACGTTTTCGCGGAGGCGAAGCCCATGTCTGCGGTGCAAAGTTGCATGACGCGATAGTGCAGGCCGAGTTTCTGCAAGATGGCTTCGGCGTTGCGGACGAGTTTCTCGAGGTCGTCGTAGCTTTCGGCGGGCCGCGCGAACTTAAACAGTTCGACCTTTTGGAACTGGTGCTGACGGATTAGGCCGCGAGTGTCTTTGCCGGCGGCTCCGGCTTCGGAACGGAAGCATGCCGTCCACGCGCAGACGTTAAGGGGGAGCAAATCAGCATCGAGCGTTTCATCGCGATAGAGGCTGGTGAGCTCGACCTCCGCCGTAGGCGTCAGCCAAAGGTCGGTGCCTTCGAGATGGAACATATCGGAGGCGAACTTGGGTAACTGGCCAACGCCAGTGAGTGATGCGGTGTTGACGAGAAACGGCGGGAGGATTTCCGTGTAGCCGTGCTCGCGTGTATGGACGTCAAGGAAAAAATTGGCGAGAGCGCGCTCGAGCTTGGCCCCCAGTCCTCGATATACGGCGAAACGCGCTCCTGCGATCTTTGCCGCAGCTGCGAAATCCAAAATACCGGAGCGCTCGCCGAGCTCCCAGTGCGGGCGCGGGGCGAAATCGAATTTTGGCGGCTTGCCGCAACGACGCACTTCGATGTTATCGACGGCGCTTTTACCGATAGGCACGGAACTGTGCGGCAGATTCGGAACCATGAGCATGAAGTCGCGAAGGGCGGCGTCAAGCTGTGCGATGCGCTCGTCGGCGAGCTTGATGTGCTCGGAGACGTCTTTCATTGCCGCGAGGATCGGGGTCGCATCCTGCTGGTTTTTTTTAAAGCGCGCGATTTCTTCGCTGGCTTGATTGCGGCGCGCTTTAAGCTGCTCGGTTGTGGCAATAAGCTCGCGACGCTCGCGGTCAAGAGCGCGGAAAGCGTCGAGGTCGAGTTGTATCCGGCGATGCTCGGCCATGGCTGCGAATGCATCCAAGTGCGCTCGGAAGTACGTAAGGTCGTGCATGAGCGTAAAAGGATAGCTCAAAATCGGGTGATGAGAATATTTTCGTTTGCTCACGGGTTGATTTTGGCGCGGGCGGGGGTATGATGCCGGCAAGTTGTAGCGAGTAAATTCATGTAACTTCGCACAACAATGGGGGAGGAAAGTATGCGTAAGCTGATGATGATTTCGGCCGGCGCGGGAATCGCGGCGGCGTTCTTAGTAGCGGGATCGGTGGCGGGACAGCCTGCCGGCAGGCGGCAACCAACCGAAACACAAGAAGCAAGCGCGAGACCACAGGCAACCAGGAGACAACAACAGCGAGCCACCCAGGGGGGCGGCGCTGGTCGTGAGAGCGCACAGCAGGACGAGGGAGAATTGCGCGCGCTGTTGCCAAAGATTGTTTCCGCGTGGGAGAGTTTTGACGTGGCCAAGGTCGAGCGGTACTATGCCGCGGACCCGGACCTAATGTATTTCGATCTGGCACCCATGAAATACAACAATTGGGCAGAGTATCGCGAGGGCGTCCAGAAACTGTTTTTTGAGCCGAATCAGAGCGGCAAGTTCAAGATAAACGACGACCTGCGGGTCCATGCGCGAGGCCGGTTGGCGTGGGCTACGTTCACCTTTGGTGCGGATCTGGTGAGCAGACAGGGCACGAGTTCGCATCTGAATGGGCGCTGGACGATGGTGCTGGAAAAGCGGCCCATAGGTTGGATTGTAGTGCACGAGCATGTTTCGGTTCCGATGAGCGGCGCGTAAACCCGATAGGTACGGCTACATCGGCTGAGCAAGACGTCGCCGGTACGTGCAGACGACTCATCGTCATGGTCATTTGCACCGAAGCTCCGGAAGAGCACGCGACGATTGGTTGCAACCTCATTTTTCGCTTCCCACAGCCCGCTTTCTGGGCCGCGACTGGTCCGATTGTACTGACCATGGCTGCCCGACAATTCTAGACGCATCCAGGAAATCGCCCGAGAACCGCGTCCGCGCGGTGGCTGATGTGCGAGCTTACGCCACGCTACCTATCTTCGAGCGGTTAGCGCCGCTGGTCCCTGATTCGAGGTCCAGCGCAACGGTAAAGTGAAACGTAGAACCACGTCCAACTTCGCTTTCGACCCAAATTCGGCCGCCCATCACTTGAACCAATCGATTTGAGATGGCGAGTCCGAGTCCGGTTCCTCCAAACTTCCGCGTGGTTGATGAATCCCCCTGGGAAAATGCATCGAAAATCGACTGCTGCTTCTCGTGTGGAATTCCGATCCCCGTGTCTCTGAAAGATGGTGCAATCCTCACGTTCCGTCTCTTTCCGCACCGCAACCGCAATGTCTCCCCGCGCGGTGAACTTGAGCGCGTTGCCCACCAAATTAATAAGAATCTGTCGCAAGCGAGCAGGATCACCTACCACCGATGCGGGCACGCTGGGGTGAACGGTCAAGAAGAGCGCCAGGCCTTTGCTATGAGCCTTGATCGCAAGCACTTTCATCACCTCTTCCAGGCTCTTTCGTAAATCGAAAGGGATGGCATCCAATTGCAATTTGCCGGCCTCGATCTTTGAAAAATCCAGAATGTCATTGATAATCGTCAGCAGCGAGTCAGCGGAGGTCTTTACCATTTGAAGATATTCGGACTGCTCTGGGGTCAACTCCGTATCCAGCATGAGTTCGGTCATTCCAATAATGCCATTCATCGGCGTACGGATTTCGTGACTCATGTTGGCGAGGAATTCGCTCTTTGCCCGATTTGACTGCTCGGCAGCCTCCTTGGCGGCGAGAAGTGCTACTTCAACTCGCCGGCGCTCGGTAATGTCTACGAAAGTGACAACGGCACCGATCACCTGCTCGCGTCGAAAGATCGGAAAGGACCAATACTCGGCCGGGAAATTAGTTCCATCGTTCCGCCAGAGGACCTCGTCATCGACATGACTGCCCTTCCCATGACGGAAGGCCTGATAAATCTGGCACTCCTCCACCGGGTAAGGTGTGCCATCGGCCCGCTTATAGTGCACCACCTCGTGCATATTCTTGCCCAGCAGGTCCGCCGCTTCCCGATAGCCGAGCAATTTCACGCACGCACGGTTGCAAAGCGTACAGTTGCCCTGCATGTCGACGCCGTAAATCGCTTCGGCAGTCGAATCCAGAAGAAGCCTGACCATCTCGCTGCTTTCCTGCAGGTCTTGCTCGGACCGCTTGCGCTCAGTGATGTCGCGCACAAATGCGGCAAAGCGGTGCGTGCCATGACTGCTCATGGCGGAGACAGTCAGTTCTGCGGGGAATTCGCGTCCGCCTCTGTGCAACGCAGGTATTTCTTATTCAGCACGGGTCCCTCTCCCGAGGCAAGAAAGTGCCGGAGACCTCTTTCGTGTGCGTCACGATAGCGGTCGGGAATAATTATTTGAGAAAGCATTTGTCCGGCCGCCTCGGAACGGAGCCACCCGAAGGTCGTCTCCGCCTGTGCGTTCCAATCCGTGATGAGCCCGTTTGCGTCCATTCCCACGAATGCATCAAGGGCTGATTCCAGAATCTGATGGTAGCGCCTCTCACTGGTCTCGAGTTCCAAAGCCTGAGCGTAGAATCGGCGGTCTACCAGCGATGTCAGGAGGATAAGCCCGAGAACCATGAAAGTGACACCGATAACGCCGGCGATGCCCAGCGAAGAGATGCTTAAAGCGTGCGCTAGATCCCCGTGGACCAAGATGGAAGGCGCAAAACTGGCCGCGGCCATGCCGGTGTAATGCATGACCGGAATGGCGGCACCCATCACCAATGCACTGATGATCTTCCGCCAGCCCCAAGAGGTAGCTTCTCCGCGAAAATGAAACGTCAGCCATAGAGCGAGCAGGGAAATCACGAACGCGAGAACCACCGAAACCGCAACGATCGCAGGAGAATAGTGGCACATCGCCGGCAGCCTCATCGCTGCCATGCCAATGTAATGCATGCCGGCTATACCGCCGCCCATAAGGACGGAACCGACCAGGGCTTGAAGGGGGCCCATCTTCTGCCTGCTCACGACAAATAAAGCGACGAGCGAAGCGAAAATGGCGGCCAGGAGCGAAACCAATACCGTGGGCCAGTCGTACTGCACCGAGACTGGCAGGCGGAACGCGAGCATGCCAATGTAATGCATGGACCATATGCCGGTTCCCATCGCCGTGGCGCCGCCGCTCAACCAGAGGTAGCGGGCCCTGCCTCGGGCGGAAGTCACCCTCGCCGCGAGGTCCAGAGCAGCATAAGAAGTCACGACCGCGATAAAGACGGACAGGGCGACAAGACGGGTGTCGTAATAGCCCAGCATAACAAGGTCAGGACTGCGCATAGTTCCATCCTCGTAAATCGCGATTCGCCCAAGATCTTCGCATTAGCGTTCCACGCCATGGCCGTGTCCGCGTTGATTGCAGCAAAGCTGAACCATGTCTCAGCACAGCGGACGCGATCGTTGCGCAAAGGGAGCCCATGGAGTCTTCAATCGTCAACGGTTGACTACGCAACTACCGCGCTTGGCTATTGACTGAAGGGCAGTCCACTGCAAGGGCAGCGATTCCGGAAGGGACTTTCATTGTGGCGCGTTGGCCAGCAAAGTCAAGAGCGGTAAACGACCTGCAACAATCTGGTTAACCGGGCTGTTCCAACCAGAAGCCTCCATTCTGCTAGTCGCTCAGCACCTGTAATTGCTGGCGGCTTTTAGTACGAGGGTACTGAGCGGGGGTACTGGAGCGAATGAACCGGGTGGGCTATGGTACGGAGCGGGGTGCGCAGGCAAAATGTGCACGTGGTCGGGAGTTAGGCGCAGGTTGTCCTGATAAGGCGCTCCGGTGCGCGAAAGCGTGCTGGATAGCCGGACAAAAGGCACTGATTTCCGTTCACTTACCTCCATCACCCACGCCCAGAGCGGCCGGAACCCCCACCGGCCGCTCAATTTTTTTTAGGACGAACAAGAAAAAATGAAAAGACCCCCGGCTTGCGCTGGGGGCCTTTTTTCCCCACCTGCTCGGAAGGGGCAAGAACAGAAGTAGCGCTCAGCGCGGTCGAAGTGCGGGGCGGTAACCCCCGAGGGAACGCGGGCGCATTCTTAGACGCGGACCAATCGGCGGCGGAACATTGCGCAGTTTCGCGCCGCAATTACTGCACATGTCAGAACTTTCGGGGTGCACGCGGAGCCAGTGGCCGCGAGCCTGGCATTCTGGATTGATGCACTGAACGGTCCAGCCGGGCAAATACTGCATGTCGTGCCTCCGAAGCAAGTCCGCCCCAGGCAGCGGATCAATTGGAGGGATTCTGCGCCCCAGGTCACTTGTGTGTCAAGGAGAATCGCTACTATTAGTAGGGGGTGGGTTGCGGCGTGGAAGAGCGGTCATTCGGCGGGCTGCTCGCGGGGCTCGTTGCAAATTTCGGGTGTTGGCCGGGGAGCGCGGTGGTCGGGTTAGCTGGGCGGGATTGGGGACCCCGGTTGTGATCGGGGCGGCGTCGGCTTGTCTTCTTGACGAACCGGCGGCGGGTTTTCTTGAGGTGCCGATGGCAGGGCTCGAAGTTTGTCTTCGAGGGCGGCAAGCTTGGCTTTTAAAACCGCTACCGCTGCTTGCTGAGCGGCGATGTCAGCCTGCATGGCGTCGAGACGCGCTTTGCCAGCTTTATCTTCGGCGAAATTTGTTTTGGAGTAGTAGGTGTCACGCTGCAGATCGAATGCGCGCTGAGACAGGTCGAGAACCCTCTGAGCCTCAATGAGTTGCTCCTTGATTTCGTTCATCGCGGCCGTGGCTTCAATACGCTGCTTTTCGATGGCTTGAGGACCGTGGGAGGCAGATGAGTCGGGGCGTGGGGCAGGGGCTTGTCCGGTGCGCGTCCCCGAAACGTTTTCAGGAGGCTGCGCGTCTGCCGACTGGGGAGTTGGACCCACGGTGTTCACACCGCCGCCGGTCGTGGGCAGGGTGTCGTTGTCCCAGACCTGCTTGGGCGCCGTCTTTTTTTGCCGTCGGGCGCGTCGAGCGGCTTCGGCAACTGAATTGTTTTGCGGGGATGGCGGCTCCGCGGAAGCAAATGGCGGCGCGACAATGCATACCAGGGTGAGGACAGCCGCTGCAACTTCGACGCGCAATCTCTTCATGGTTTTGCCTCCCTACCAACGCACGGAGACTATGCTAGCCCTCGGAAGGCGTGGCTGCAACCGCCTTGAGACCGGACGACACCAGAGGATAACGGCCTAGGGCCTGTGCTAGTAAGGGGTTTTGCGGGCGTGTTTGTTACCCAAGGATATCCGTCGGACTTAAAAGCGCAAGGATGAACAGAAACTTTTCCGGCTCCGGGCCGACGCCGGATTACGGTAAGATTCTTAGGTGCTGAAACAATGTCTTCGAGCAAGCATTCTGCCTCTCATGGCGATTTGCGCTTGTCAAATGAGCGCGAAGCAGCAACCCGGTCGTGATGGCATTGATCAGAGCAGGCCTGCGGCTGCGGTGCGGAAATCGCCCACCACGCAAGTTACTCATCGTTTTTGGGATCGCCAGAACGCTTGGTGGTTCGCGGGTGTGGGAACGTCGCGGGCGCTCGATTATTCGTCGACCCTCAATATGCGGCGGCGAGGACGACAGGAAATTCTGCTGAACAATGAGATTGTGGACAATCATCCTCTGTTTGCCGGGGTCGAAGCTGCAGGTACGGTAGCGTCCATGGGGGTGTCGTATCTATTTCACCGCACCGGACACCATCGCCTGGAACGGCTGACTTCAATCATCCACGTGGGAGTGACTACGGCGGGCGCGATACGAAATTATTCTCTCGTAACTGCGTATCCTGCTGGGGCGAGTCGCTAGCGTACAGTTGAGTGAAAACCGCACGAGGAGGCGTCATGAGGGCGGGGAGGATGAGGCGTTGCCGAGTGCGCTTGCTGTTTTTTGTAGCAATGATGGCCATCGCTACCTTGGTGCCGGGCGATGCCCCGGTATCGTCAGAACCGTCGCGACCGGCCGGGTCACCGGCAAAGAAAACTTCGTCAAGTACGTCGACATGGTCCTCGGCAACGGCCGAAAAAAAGGAAACATCCAGCTATAAACTCTCGCCAGAAAAGTACGCGCAAGCGATAGCGTATTCGCGCGCGGGTTACCGTTTGTACTTTATTGGGTTTGCGTACGGGCTGGCTGTTTTGTGGATGATTTTGCAATTGGGAATTGCCAGAAAGTTTCGCGATTGGGCTGAAGCTGCATCAGGGATGCGGCTTGTGCAGGTGACACTTTGTGCTGCACTAATCCTGCTTACGATTAGCGCTGTGAAGCTGCCGCTGAGAATCTACAGTCACTCGCTTTCCTTGCAATATGAGCAGTCGGTGCAAGGGTGGGGTTCGTGGTTCTGGGATTGGACAAAAGAACGAATCATCAGCGTAGTTATCGGCACGATACTGACGTGGATCCTATATAGCATGATCCGCCGCAGCCCGCGAAGATGGTGGTTTTATTTCTGGCTGGCGGCCATACCCATCGGGCTTGTGTTAGTTTTTATTACGCCCGTGATTATCGATCCGCTGTTCAATACATTCGAGCCCCTGAACGCGTCGCATCCCGAGCTAGTGTTGGCAATTGAGAGAGTGGTGCAGCGCGCGGGCATGAATATTCCGCGCGAGCGTGTGTTTTTGATGCGCGCCAGCGAGAAAAGTAAGGAAATAAATGCGTATGTTACTGGGATAGGAGCGTCTAAGCGAGTGGTGGTGTGGGACAACACGATTCGTGATACAACCCTGCCTGAAACACTTTTTGTCTTTGGTCATGAGATGGGGCACTACGTACTGCACCATATCCGGAACGGTTTCATTCTATCTGTGATTTTTCTATTGGTCTTATTATTTGCGGGATTCCATGCACTGCACTGGGCGCTCGGACGATGGGGAGGTTTGTGGAGAATTTACGGTCCGGAAGATTTGGCGTCGCTGCCCGTTATTCTGCTGCTGCTCTCCGTGACTCTCTTTTTGTGTTCGCCGATCATCAATGCCTATGGCCGGTATGAAGAGCATCAGGCCGATGTTTACGGGCTCGAGGTAATTCATGGGATCGTGCCGAATTCCTCAGAGGTGGCGGCGCACGCCTTTCAGGTTCTGGGAGAAATTGATCTGTCCGATCCGAATCCACCAGCGTTCATCGCTTTCTGGCTGTATAGTCACCCGCCGCTTGCCGACCGTCTTGTGTTTGCGCGCAATTATGATCCATGGTCTAAAGGCCAATCTCCACAATTCGTAAAGTGATTTGTGCTGCGCCTACCGAACCGTCCGTCGCGAGGACTGGGAGTAGGTGGAATGCGTCGAGGTGAAGTCAGGAATCGGCTGGCGGTGCTGTAACGGTGGGTTGACCTAGGTACTCATGTTAGTACCTGCGGCGAATTCAGCCAGTGCACGAACAAGGAGCTCTTTGTGGCAGAAGATATCCCCGAATGGTTGGGTCAGGTGGAGGGCATCCTCGAGTCACTGAACGAGGGTGTGCTGATCATAGACGATTGCAACAAAGCCGTGTTTGCCAACGAATGTCTCGCGGAAATGACCGGCCGGCCGCGCAATGAACTGGTGGGACGCATGGCTGGGGACTTTTATTCTGGCGAGGACCTCGCTTTCTTGAATGCACAAATTGCTTTAGCCGAGGAGCGCGGCCGGAGTCGATACGAATTTCACGTGCCGCGAACCGATGGATCGCGTGTGCCAGTGGTGGTCAGCCCGCGCATGCTTGAAGATCCGGATGGCCGGCGATACGCGGTGGTGACGTTCACCGATATCACCGAGCAGAAACGCGTAGAGACCAAACTTCAGCAGGCTAATTCACAACTGGAAAAGCGGCAGCAGGAAATTGAGCGCGAGTTAGAGCTGGCGTCACGCGTGCAAGAGAGCCTCTCGCCGCAATCGCTGGTTTGGCATGGCGCTTCGGTAGAAACCCATTACATGCCCGTGCGTACGATCGGTGGAGACTTTGGGTTGGTGGCTCCGTCGGGCACTGCGCATTTGAATCTGCTGGTGGGCGACGTGTCGGGACACGGTATCAGCTCCGCGCTGGTGGCCAACCGCATTTACACGGAAATAACTCATAATCTGGAGCGAGGCCGACCGCTCGGTGAAATGGTGGGGCATCTGAATCGTTTTGTGCTTCGCCATATTCGCGGCACGGGCTTTTATTTCACGATGGCCGCGGCACGACTTGATCGATACGGAAGGAATCTTAGCTTCGCGGCGGCCGGGCATCCACCCCCATTGATTATTGCGCGGGATGGCAGTATCCGCGCGCTCCAGTCGCAAAGCACAATTTTGGGAGTATTGGAAGAGGCCGTGGGGCAGAATGCTTCCGAGGACTTCATGCTCACGCCGGGTGACCGCTTGATGCTGTACACCGATGGTTTAACGGAAGTGTTCGACCGGGGCGGTGAAATGCTTGGTGTTGAGGGGTTGAAAGAAATTGTGCGGGGGGCGGCGGACAAACCGCTAGCGGAGATGAAGCGTATGGTCCTTGAGGGAGTGAATGCTTGGCGCTATGGTCCGGCCACCGATGACGTATCTATTGTGCTTGCTCAGGTCAGTTAGACTGATCCGTGGATAGGCGAACGGCAGAGGTCTTTTGGGGGAGTAAATGAAAACGGCTTTCAAAATCTATGTCGTTTTGATCGCGACGTTTGGATGTGCATGGCTTGCCGGCCAAGAAGTCCGTCTCGGCCGAACCAAGAGCGAGGCAAGCCAGCCAACGGCTCAAGCAGACGCGAAAGCGATCCCCGTGGTGGTTGAACTGTTTACTTCGGAGGGATGCTCGGATTGCCCGCCGGCGGATGCCTTGCTGGCGCAGTTGAACAAAGCGCAGCCGGTGGCCGGGGTAATGATCATTACACTCGAGCAACATGTGGATTACTGGGACCATCAGGGCTGGCGCGATCCATTCTCTTCGGCACAATTCACTGAGCGGCAGAGACTTTACTCAGCCGTATTCCACAATGCCAGCGTGTATACCCCACAAATGGTGGTTGACGGCCGCGCGGAGTTTGTTGGCAGCAACGAGCGGAAAGCGCGCCAAACGATTGCCCAATCCGCACAAATACCAAAGACAGAAATAAGCGTGAGTATTGCGCTAGATAGGCCCGGCGCTCTGGAGATCCCGCTGGAGATTCACGTCGGTAAACTTTTCGGGGCGACCGCTGGGGACCCGGTCGAGATGTTTCTCGCGATTACCGAAAGTGGGCTGCACTCAGATGTAGCACAGGGCGAAAATGCCGGACGCAAGCTCGACCATTTTGGCGTGGTGCGCTCGCTCGAACGGGTTGGAACCAGCAAAAAGAAGCTGGATACGGGCTTTTCTGTAGCGACACGCGCAAACATTCCTAAGAATTGGAAGCGCGAGAATTTACGCGCTGTTCTTTTTATCCAGGAACAACATAGCCGGCATATCCTTGGAGCCACGGAAATTTTCCTGCGCTGAAATCACGAAAACTCCTCGCATGCGGCGCATGGTAGAGTGACGCTCTGAGATGGCGAATCTCAAGCTCAGCGTGGAGATCGCAGCGCCGCCTGACCGCGTGGCGGTTTTTTTTGTGCCACAACGCATGGCCTATTGGTACGGCGCAGAAATCGAAGCGGAATTTGAGGTGCGGGGTGGAGCAGCGGATTTTGCCGTTGGCCAAAAATTGCGGATTGCCGGCTGGCTGGGCAACAGACAGATATCGCTGACACCAGTCATTACGGCCCATGAATTTGGGCGTTTTTTAGAATGGCGGTTCGTCGATGCTTATGGGGTTAAGGGCAGGCAACGCTGGGAAATTGAAGCAACGCCAACGGGTGCGCGTGTGACCATGCTTGACGAATATAAGATGCCTGGGCGATTTGCGTGGTTTGCTGACTGGCTTTTTACGCGATTCGCTGCCCGACAGCGCGATCGAGAACATCTTGCGCGTTTGAAACGACTTGCCGAACGCCGCTAGATGGTCTGCTAGCACGCGAGATAGAATCCCGGTTAATGTTTAGGAAGCTTTGCATTCATGAGCACTGCGCCGATTCCGCTCGCACCCAATTCGCATAGCCACTGGCAAGCGATTTTTGTTGGACCGGGCGGTATCCGCGCGGGCTGGCGGCTGTTGATTTATATCGTGATAGCAGCCTTGATTCTGGTCGTAATGGGTGCTCTGCTCGGGCTGCTCGCCTCGACGGTTGCCCATCCCCAACCCGGATTCGCGCGCCGACCGGTGGGGCTCCTTTGGAGTGAAGTGTCGCTCGCAGTTGCCGCCTTGGGGGCGGCGGCAGTGATGGCCCGGATTGAAAAGCGTTCCTTTGGGAGCTACGGCCTTCCGCGGACTGGACTATTTGGAAACTATTTCTGGCAAGGCGTGGCTTGGGGGTTGGCTGAGATCAGTGCGGTCATTTCTCTCATTGGCGCTTCACATGGATATTCATTTGGAACTATTGCCTTGAGCCCCGGGGCTATCGTGAAATATGCGGCTCTCTGGGGATTCATCTTTTTGATTGTGGGGCTCGCTGAAGAATTTCTATTTCGCGGTTACACGCAATTCACGCTGGCAAGCGGGATTGGGTTCTGGCCCGCCGCAGTGCTTCTTTCGATAGCGTTTGGAGCGGTGCATTTGTTTAATAAGGGTGAGGGACCGCTGGGGGCCCTGAGCGTGGTTGTCATTGGATTATTTTTTTGTTTGACGCTTTGGCGGACGGGCTCGTTGTGGTTCGCTGTGGGGATGCACGCGAGCTTCGACTTCGGGGAAACGTTCTTATATTCAGTACCTAACAGCGGATTCGTAGCCGAAGGGCACCTGTCCAACGCGACGCTGCATGGTCCCGCTTGGCTTACCGGCGGAACTGTTGGGCCTGAGGGAAGCGTATACAGCTTCGCTACCATGGCCCTGTTGTTTGTGACTTTTGCGCGCGTTTATTCGGCGAGGCCAAATCCGGCGCGTCCTGACTCGCCGGAGGCCGCGAGGCCGCCCGAGAAAGGCAACGAAGCTGGCGCTATTCAATAACCACGCGCAGGAATCTTTTCTTTCCGGCACGCACAAGGAATTCGCGGGGCTGGGACAAATCAATGTCTTTGCGAACATCATCTTCCCGCAGGCCATCGATTTCGACGCCGCCCTGTTTGATTAATCGTTCAGCTTCACTGCGCGATGACGCCAAGTCGAGCTCCAGTAAAAGTACAGCGAGTTTTTTTGCCGGCTGACGCGATATCGTTCGCATCGGAGCCTGTTCGGGCGCCCGGCGCTCGCGGAAAACACGCTGAAATTCATCGGCGGCTTTCTGCGCGGCTTCGCTGCCGTGAAAGCCGGCGATAATTTCCCTCGCCAGATCCATTTTTGCGTCCATGGGGTGTCTTGCGCCCGACTCAAGCTCGCGGCGAAGGGCGTTAATCGCTTCAGGCGAGCGATCCGTGACAAGTTCGCAGTACGACCACATCAGTGAATCGGAGATGGACATAAGTTTGCCAAACATCGTGCCGGGCGGCTCCGTGATTCCGACATAATTACCCAGGCTTTTTGACATTTTGCGTTCGCCATCAAGTCCGACGAGAATCGGCATGGTCATGGCGACCTGAGTTTCCTGCTGACCATACTCGCGCTGGATTTCGCGACCAATGAGCAAATTGAATTTTTGTTCGGTGGCGCCAAGCTCCACATCGGCTTCGAGCACGACTGAATCGTAGGCCACCAGCAGCGGATAGAGTAATTCGTGAACGGCTATCGGCTGATTGTTGCTGAGGCGCGAGCGGAAATCTTCGTGCTCGAGCATCCGCGCGAGACGATATTTCGCGCAGAGCTTGACGATGTCATATCCATTCAATTTGTCGAGCCAATCGCTGTTGTAGCGGACTTCGGTTTTATCCGGGTCGAGAATTTTGTACACCTGTTGTAGATACGTCTTGGCATTGGCGTCCACTTGCTCGCGCGAAAGAGGAGGGCGAGTCTCGGATTGACCGGTCGGGTCACCGACCATGGCTGTGAAAGCGCCAATGAGAAAGACCGCGGTGTGGCCGAGTTCTTGAAAATGCTTGAGCTTGCGGATGACAACAGTGTGGCCGAGATGCAGATCGGGGGCGGTCGGGTCAACGCCGAGTTTGACGCGAAGTGGCTTACCCGTTTTACGCGATCTTTCAAGCTTGGTCTTGAGCTCCTGTTCAGGGATGATTTCGGCGACGCCCTTGCGCAGGTAAGCAAGCTGTTCATCGACCGGCTTGAAAGTTGTCTTGGTCATGTTGATGTTTGCCATACTCGCTATGAGCGGGCAACCCAAGATGATGGCATAAATTTAGGTAAGAACAACGCGACGACCCTCGATACGATAGCGGTTCTCAAGAACGATGCGCACTGCTTCAGAATAAATCCTATGCTCTTCCGCCAAGAGGCGCGCGGACAACGATTCGACGGTATCGGTATCGCGTACGCCAACCGCAGCTTGCAAAATGATCGGACCCGCGTCGAGATTCTCATCCACGAAGTGCACCGTGCATCCAGAAACTTTGACGCCAAATTCAAGCGCCTGGCGCTGGGCCTCAAGTCCGGGAAAGGCCGGGAGCAGCGACGGATGAATATTTAGTATGCGATTTGGGAACGCGGCAACGAAGTACGGAGACAGCAAGCGCATATATCCTGCCAGACAGACCAGTTCTACCTGTTTCTCGTTCAGCACGGCCGCTACCTGGCGGTCGTAGGCTTCACGCTCGAGCCCCTTTGAGGGAACGACCAGCGCTTCTATGCCGCGGCGTTGAGCGCGTTCGATTCCCGGAGCGGCGTCGCGATTGCTGATAACCACGGCGATCTCGGCGCCGGGGATGCGGCCGCGCGTGATGCTCTCCGCGAGAGCTTCAAAATTTGAGCCGCGACCGCTCAGCAGCACTCCAATGCGCTTGGGCATAAGTGAAGTACGCTAGCACAAGCTCGGAATCCTTCCAAACACGATGGTCACAGCTGCAAATGGCATTCGCTACCTATTAGCGAGCGGCGAGTGGTCGGGGGTCGCGCTCACCGAACAAGTTGAAAGGATCACTTCATTCCGCACAGCCCGTGCGACCGGTCTTTGTTGGTTATTGCTCGGCCGGTTTTGTGAATTGGGCGAACAGAATCACGTGGCCGGCAGGGTCCCGTACACCGATTTCCTTGGCGCCATAAAATGTAGTGCGGAGGGGCACAACAACTTCCACGCCCTTGCTCGCTTCCAAAATGGCCTCTAAGTCATCAACTTCGATGTACAGGAAGGTCGGGCCTTTTCTGGCCAGCTGAGCCATTGACGGAGTGTCCTTCGCTGCGCTCGCGTAGGACTGGTACATAAGTTCAACTCCATCCTTCTGAAGCATCACGAATCCAAGCTTGTTTCCGTCGGGCACTTCGCCAGCATTCGTGAAACCGAACCGTTCGGTCCAGAATTGCAAACTGGGCTCGATCGCTTCGACACACAAGACTGGCGTAATCCGCTTGATGTGAACCATGGTTGCCTCCGGTATTTGATGATGTAAGCGCATGGAAGCGAAACCGGACAAATGAAGGCGTCGCTAGCAGTGGGCACTGGGTTTGTCATTTGAAAATCTAGTTGCGTTTACCTTCACACTAGTCTAAATTAGACTAGTTGGTATTATACATCTCCAGAACGTGGTGTCAAGGAGGAAATATGCCCACTGAAAAGCGTTCTCTTGAAGAGCTTGTGTCCGTCGGCCCCGCTATGGTTCGAGACCTGAAGCTTGTTGGTATTCGTTCCGTCGCAGAATTGGCGCGAGTTAATCCGCAAGAACTTTACCAAACGTTGTGCCGTGTCACTGGGACGCATCAGGATATTTGTGTTCTTGATGTGTTCTCCGCCGCCGTGGCGCAGGCACGCAACCCGCGTCTGCCAGCCGCGCAATGCCAATGGTGGTATTGGAGTGGCCGCCGGAAGGCCCGGGATGCGCAAAAGTAAAGCACTCCCGCTCACCACTGCCGACCTGGTCTTGCTGAGTCTGCTCGCGGAGCGCCCGATGCACGGGTATCAGGCATATCTCGAACTGGAGCGGCGCGAGGTGCGCGACTGGGCGGGTATCTCGCGCCCGCAAATTTATTACTCGCTTGAGAAGCTCGGCCGATCGGGATTCATACGCTGCAGAAAATCAAACGACCCGGCCGAAGGTCCGGAGCGCCGCGTCTTCGCCACTACAACGAGAGGCCGCGCGGCGCTCGGAGCGGCCCTCGAGCGGGAAGATTGGACTACCCAGCGCGACCACCCCGCGTTTCTCACGTGGATTGCGCTTTCCTGGCAGGCGCGGCCGGGCACATTTCGCAAACAGGTTCGCCGGCGCCGACTATTTTTGCAAAGGGAATTTGCGCGCGAAGTTGAGACCTTGCGGGCTATCAAGAAGGAAGTGGGCCATCGGTACCACGAGGCCGTATGGATGGTCAGCCTGACGATGGATCAGTTCGGGCTGGAACTTCGCTGGCTTCGCCGGGTGGAGCAGGAGGTTCGGTACCGCTCGCCGGCGCGCCATCCCGCGTATGCGTCCAATGAACCGACGTAAGGATTCATTCCATGTCATGCGCGTGGTTGGGTGAAGGTTCAAAGTTGCAGCGCGCCAACGAATACGACTCGGGGCTTGCGCGGCTCGGCCCGATCCACGTGTCCGATACGGAAAAATTTTTCCCGGCGACGCTTGAGCTCCGATTCAACCTTCAAGACATTTTTCGGCGGGACGATGAGAATCATTCCAACGCCAAGGTTGAACGTTTGCAGCAGGTCATCGCGACCGACTTTTCCGACGGCCGCAAGAAAGCGAAAGATCGCTGGGATCGGCCACGAGCCAAGCTCAACGACAGCTTGCGTGGTGCCGGGCATCACGCGGGGCAAATTGCCGGCGATGCCGCCACCGGTGATGTGCGCCAACGCCGCGACCCAACCCCGAGCGATAATCGTTTTTAGCGCAGGGGCATAGCAAACATGAGGTTTCAAGAGTTCCGCCCCAATTTTGTTTTGCACCTCAGGCACATACGTTTCCGGCTTTAGCCCGGCAACTTCGAAGACCAGTTTGCGTGCCAGGGAATAGCCGTTGGTGTGCAAACCCGCTGAAGGTAATGCGAGGAGAACATCTCCTGCGCGAACCGATTTCCCGGTGAGGATCAGTTTGCGTTCGACGGCGCCAACGATAAAACCTGCGACGTCATACTCGCCAGGATGATAGAAATCGGGCATCTCCGCGGTTTCACCACCGATGAGCGCACAGCCAGCCGTACGGCAGGCACGGCTCATTCCTTCAACAAGTTGTTCCACGGTCGCCGGCTCGAGCTTTCCCATCGCGAGGTAATCGAGGAAAAAAAGCGGCTGAGCGCCCTGAGTGAGGATGTCATTGACGCAATGATTCACCAGGTCCGCACCGACGGTGGAGTGCACACCCATGGTCATCGCTATTTTCAACTTGGTGCCAACGCCATCGGTGCTCGACACGAGGACGGGGTCTTTCCAGCGCTTGCGATCGAGGGCGTAAAGCGCACCGAACCCGCCGATGTGCCCGAGGACGCCAGGAGTAAACGTGCGGCTGGCCAAGCGGCGAATACGCTGCTTGGCGTCATCGGCGGCAGCGATGCGGACTCCGGCGTCGGCGTATCGCATGGGTGTGTGGTCGCTCTCTATTCAGGACAGCGGTAGATCTAAGCTCGATAACCATGATGCCAATCAGATGCTATCAGAGTGGCTTGAATACACGTTTCCAACGGACCATGCGCGGATTCACAAGCGCGTGCGCATAGGCGAGAAAACGCTCACGAATCTGTCCGGTGTCCCAGGCGTCTCCCGGCGCTTCCACCGACATGTAAATAAGCACCGGCGTGCCGATAATTGCGGAGCGCGGCACGAATCCCCAGTAGCGACTATCGTTGGAGTTGTTGCGATTGTCTCCCATAACGAAATAATTTTTCGCCGGTACCTGGAAGGGGCCAAAATGCTGATCCGGGTTCATCGGCTCCAAGATATAGGATTCGCTCTGGCGTTGACCATTGATCCACACCGCACCCTCTTTAATTTCGATGGTATCGCCGGGCATGCCGATAACCCGCTTTACCAAGTCGGGGTCATCGGGTGAAGCAGGCGGGCGGAAAATCACAATCTGATGGCGCCGAGGGTCCCGCCAAAGTGAGACATGCCATTTGCTGAAGGGGATACCGGCATCATAGCCCAGACGGCTCATGATCAGATGGTCGCCGATCAACAGGGTATTTTGCATGGAGCCTGACGGAATCACACGGGCCTGGCCAAGCGCCGCGTTGATCAAAAGAAAAACCGCCGCCACCCAAAGCCAGCCGACGATTTCACGCACAACCTTTCTGCGGAACGGGAGGTTTTCTTTACGCTTCCTTTCGGCTGTCACGGGTCCACCACCACCGGAGTCGGTGCCGGCCTATTCTGCTCCCGAGAAGCCGAAGAAGAGTCCAACCCGCGACGCCCGCTAATTTCCTTGTGATTGACCTCCAGCTGCACGAGCTCAGTTGGATACGCACCGGTGTAGCAGGCGTTGCAGAACTTTCCGGCTGAGTCGTCCACAGCGCGCTTTAGACTAGCGAGCGAAAGATAGCCGAGCGAATCGGCCTCGAGATACTGGCAAATTTCTGCCGGTGAGTGCGACGAGCCGATCAACTCCTCGCGCGTCGGAGTATCTACGCCATAATAGCAAGGGGAAATGGTCGGCGGGCAACTGATGCGCACATGAACCTCGCGTGCACCCGCCTCGCGGACAAGGCGCACTATTTTGCGGCTGGTTGTGCCGCGCACAATCGAGTCATCGACGAGAACAACGCGCTGATTCTCGAGCAGACCGCGCACTGGATTGAGTTTCAACTTCACGCCAAAATCGCGAATGGCCTGCGACGGCTCAATGAACGTCCGGCCAATGTAATGATTGCGAATAAGGCCCATGCGAAAAGGAATCCCCGAGCCGGTGGCGTATCCGATCGCCGCAGGCACGCCCGAGTCCGGCACCGGCACCACGATGTCGGCGTCGGCAGGATGCTCCTCGGCCAGAAGGCGACCGAGCATTTCGCGGCTCTGGTTGACCGAGCGTCCGAAGACCATGCTGTCAGGCCGTGCAAAGTAAACATGCTCAAAAATGCAATACTGGTGCGATTTAACCGGGGCGAAGCGGATAGATTCTACACCGGCGCGAGAGATGCGCACCATCTCGCCAGGCTCAATCTCGCGAACATATTCGGCACCCAGCAAATCGAACGCACACGTTTCCGAAGCAACCAGCCATGCCGTTACAGTGGGCCCTGATCCCACAGATCCTGGGACCGTAAGGCGTCCGAGATTCAGCGGACGGAAGCCGCGCGGGTCGCGGATGGCGTAAAGCTCGTCGAGCGTTAAAACCAACAGCGAGTACGCCCCCTCTACTTGATTTAGCGCATCGCCCAACGCCCCCGAAACATTGCGGGCAGCAGAGCGCGCGACCAGATGCACGATTACCTCAGTGTCGCTTGTGGTTTGGAAGATCGAACCGCGATGCTCGAGCTTCCGCCGCCACTCTCCCGCATTTGTTAAATTTCCGTTGTGACCGAGAGCGAGCTTCCCCTTATTGCAATCAATCACGATAGGCTGGCAATTACTCAGCAACGTGTCGCCGGCGGTGGAATATCGGGTGTGGCCGATGGCCGAATCACCGGGCAGCTTCCCGAGGACCTCAGGCTTGAAAATATCTGCGACCTGGCCCATCGCTTTATGGGTGTGCAATGCGCAGCCGTCACTGGAAACAATTCCCGCGGATTCTTGTCCGCGATGCTGGAGCGCATACAGCCCGAGATAGGCGAGCTTCGAGGCCTCCGGATGGCCGAATACGCCGAATACGCCACACTCGTCGTGAAAGTGATCGTCGAACAGATCGGCTTTGTGGTCCAGTCTCATTTGACCAGTTTCAGGTGCTCTTCTTCTGGCGCCGGAAATGCACGCGACTTACCGGACAGCAACCACATCACTACGATCACCCAGGCGGCCAGCCAAGATACAGCCGTGAGCCAAGCATGGCTATGTTCCAGCCTGTAAGCAACAAATACAATGGCCAACCAAAGTGAAAAACAAATCCGCAAGAGTGGGCGGTATCTTTTGCAAATCTCTCACCTTCCAACGAAACTACGCTCGAGCGAATTAGCCCACGCGTCGCGTAGGGCCTCGATGGAACTATCAACCACCAAGTGTCCATTCAGTTCGATGCGGAATTCAGCGGCGCCGGTGACCTGCCCGATTTCCTGTGCCCCAACGTTGTATTGTCTCGCACTCTCGAGTACGCGGGCAAGGGAGGCTGGTGCGAGGGAGACCACGGCGCGAGCGCCGCGCTCGCCGAAAAGAGCTGCTTCGTCGGGCATACCCGACCTTAGTTTGATTTGGGCCGATAACCCGTCACTTTTATTGCCAGCGCGGTCGAATGATGCGAAGCAGGATTCTCCGAGTGCGACGGCCAAACCACCGTCACTTAAGTCGTGCGCGGAGCGGATTGCGCCTTGCGTAGCAAGGGAGAGGAGGCAACGCTGCAGATTCTTTTCGGCAATAAGATCCATGGGCGGTGGCGCACCCGCCGTGCGATCGGCAATGGCCTTGACGTATTCCGTGGAGGAAAACCCGATTGCGACGTCGGTCGAAGAAGCGTTTTGGTCCAATGCGGGCGAGCCATCCAATAAGACAAATACATCACCTACTTCGTGAACACCCATACCGATCGCGTGCGAGACATTCTCGATAATACCGAGGACCCCGATTACCGGAGTGGGATAAATTGATTTTCCGAGTGTCTCATTGTAAAAGCTGACGTTGCCACCGGTGATCGGTGTTCCCAGCGCGGTACAAGCTTCGGTTATTCCATCGATCGCTTCGGAAAATTGCCACATCACTTCAGGTTTCTCCGGATTACCGAAGTTGAGGCAGTTGGTTGCGGCGATGGGTCGTGCGCCGGTGCAGGCGACGTTGCGGGCGGCTTCGGCAACCGCATGCATGGCACCGAGGCGCGGATTGAGCTGGCACCAGCGTCCATTGCCGTCGGTTGCCAGCGCCAGAGCACGATTGGTGTCTTTGATGCGCATGACCGCGGCATCGCCGGCACCTGGGCCGACGATTGTATTTGTTCGGACCATGGAGTCATATTGCTCGAAAATCCAACGCTTGGAAGCGATCGCGGGTGAGGCGAGCAGCTTGCACAAATTCTTGGTAAGGTCTGCGCCTTGCGGTGAAAACTCGAAATACTGAGCGCCCTCGCGCAAAGCTGACTGCGTTGCTGGCGGCGATAAGGGCCGCTTGTAAACCGGCCCTTCTTCAGCGAGGGGGTGTGCGGGAATTTCGGCGACAACGTTGCCGTTGTCGAGCACGCGAAGCAAGCCTCCTTCGGTTACCTGTCCGATCACCACGGCGTCGAGCCCCCACTTTGCAAAAACATCAAGAACTTCGCGCTGGCGGCCACCTTCGGCGACCAGCAGCATGCGTTCCTGTGATTCGCTGAGCATGATTTCGTAGGGCGTCATTCCCGTTTCGCGCTGGGGGACGCAAGCAAGGTCGATTTCGATTCCTGTACCGCCGCGTGATGCCATTTCGCAGGTCGAACACGTGAGGCCGGCGGCGCCCATGTCCTGAATCGCGACCACTCCTCCCGTGCGCATGGCTTCGAGGCAGGCCTCGAGCAAAAGTTTTTCGAGGAAAGGATCGCCAACCTGAACGTTGGGCCGCTTCTGCTGTGATTCTTCCGTGAATTCAGCCGACGCCAGCAGTGATGCGCCATGGATGCCGTCTCGTCCGGTTTTAGCACCAACGTAAATCACAGGATTTCCCGTGCCGCGCGCGCGCGCGAAGAAAAGCTCTTCCTTTTTCGCTATGCCGAGCGCGAGCGCATTGACAAGAGGATTGCCGGCATAGCACGGCGCGAACTGAACTTCACCACCAACCGTCGCCACACCAAAGCAGTTGCCGTAATGCGCGACGCCGCTGATAACGCCATCGAGAATGCGCCGGTTGCGTGCGGCTTCCCGCGCGCTTGTTTCCGGGCCTTCCACGATTGGACCGAATCGCAGGGAATCAAGAACCGCGATCGGGCGCGCGCCCATCGTAAAAATATCACGCAGGATTCCGCCGACACCGGTGGCCGCACCCTGGAAGGGTTCGACATAGCTCGGATGATTATGAGATTCAATTTTAAACACCGCGCACAAACCGTCACCGATGTCTACGACTCCAGCGTTTTCCCCGGGGCCTTGCAAGACTTGCGCGCCACGCGTCGGCAGGCGCTTCAGATGCACCTTGCTCGATTTATAGGAGCAGTGTTCGCTCCACATGACGCTGAAGATCCCCAGCTCGGTGATGTTCGGATCGCGTCCGAGAATGTTTTGGACACGGGAGTATTCCGCGGCGGTCAGGCCGTGCTCGGCGGCGATTTCTTGTGTTACTTTAACTGCGGTGGTCGGTGAGGCCATGAAATCTGATTTGTTGATCGCTGTTTTGAATACTACGGCAGTCGGTCTCAAACAAACTATCCCTGAAGCCGTAAGTCAGCGGAACTAATAATCAAGCGCGCGCTTAAGCTGTCGCCCGAGCTGCGCCTACGATTGATCCGATCATCGAACAGAAAATCACCAGACCATCGGTTGAGCCAAGCGCCGCTTCGACGGCGCGCTCCGGGTGCGGCATCAATCCAGCAACGTTGCGCTGGCGATTACAAATTCCAGCGATTCCCGCGACCGAACCGTTCGGATTCGCGGCCTCATCAATTTGGCCCTCAGGCGTCGTGTAGCGGAAGAGGATGCGATCTTCGCACTGGAGTTCATCGAGCGTGGCGTCATCGCACACATAATTGCCGCCCATGTGGGCGACGGGGATTTTCAGTACTTGGCCGACTTCGCCAGCCAAGGTAAATGGAGTTGACGAATTCTCAACGCGGATGTGGACCTGGCGGCAGATAAAGCGCAATCCTGCGTTGCGCACCATTGCGCCAGGCAACAGTCCAGCTTCAAGCAGAATTTGAAAGCCGTTGCAAATACCAAGAACAAGGCCGCCGGCGCCGGCAAATGTTTGCACTGATTTCATCACCGGAGAAAAACGCGCGAGAGCGCCGGTGCGCAAATAGTCGCCGTAAGCAAAGCCTCCGGGAAGGACAATGGCGTCGCAATTCTGCAGGTCGTGTGATTGATGCCAAATAAATTCAACAGGTTCCTTCAGGATATTGGCGATGGCGTGGAAGGCATCATGATCACAGTTCGACCCGGGAAAAACAACAACACCGAATTTCATCCTGTTCCCCCGCAACAATTTTAACACAGCGATGTGCGATTTGGCCTGTGGCTCAGTAGTATGGGTCGTATGGTGCGGATGGAGACCAATTCCTCGATTGCCTGGCGCGACGTTGGCTACCCGAAAGCAAAGGGAGGGCTCGCGTCCTCCACTGGAAAAACGGAATTTTCTCCGCCATCTTGGTAGAATCTTTCCATGACTCGAACCATTGGAACATTGCTATCGTTGTTTGGTTGTTTAGGGATGTGGATGACATCTGGTGCTCAACCGGAAGACAAGTCTTCAACCAACCAACCCTTGGGCTACAACTCCTTGGGCGATGATTCTTTGGGCCATGGTGTTTTGCTGGTGGCCAACAAAGGAGATCGAACCGTAGGGATTATCGATCCCCGAGCGGGGCGGCAGGTGGGGACAATTCCAGAGGCGGGCGTAACCGCACACGAAGTGGTGACTTCGCCCGACGGGCGCATCGCCTATGCCCCTATCTATGGAAATTCCGGCGTCGGGAAACCTGGGACGGATGGGCAGAACATCGTGGTCATGGATATCAGCGCGCGCAAGGTGATCGGCAATATTGATTTCAGCCGGGGCGTACGGCCACACTGCGCGGTGTTTGGTCCGAAGAACGGAATGCTTTACGTCACAAGCGAGCTGGACAATTCGGTTAGCATCATTGATCCGAAAACGCTGCGTATCGTTGGGTCGATTCCTACCGGCCAGGCGGAGTCGCACATGTTGGCGATCACCAAGGATGGACGGCGCGGTTACACGGCGAATGTGGGGCCCGGCACGGTCTCAGTCCTCGACCTAGAACTGCGGAAAACCATTGCGATCATTCCCGTCGCCACACCGACGCAGAGGATTTCACTTTCTGTTGACGACCGGATGGCCTTCACCGCCGATCAGAGCAAGCCGCAACTAGCGCTGATCGATACTTCGACGAACCAGGTGAAGACCTGGATACCTCTGCTGGCTGCAGGCTATGGAACGGCTCCGACACCAGACGGGCATTGGCTGGTAGTGGCGATGCCCCAAGCTAACAAAGTCGCTGTGGTGGATCTTGCAACGATGAAGGTGGCGCACACTATCGAAGTTCCTCCCGCTCCCCAGGAGATCCTGATACAACCGGATGGTAAGGTGGCATACGCTTCCTGCGACGTGAGTCACAAGGTTGCTGCGATTCGTACCTCAGATTGGACTGTAGAGAAATTGATTGACGCAGGAAAAGGGGCTGACGGGCTGGCGTGGGCGGCTAGGAAATAAAACAGATTCGCAGTCCGGCCTTTGTCGCAGTTCACGCGTAGAGCAATTGTTGCGTGGCGCCATGTTGCCAAGCGACCTCAAGCTCGCAATTGAGTTTTTCCTCCACCGCGCGCTTTAACCATATATAAATCCGCGTCCGCTGCGGCGAGCAGTTTTTCGGTGGTGTCACCATTCTTGGGAAACATAGCGACACCCACACTTACGGATAGAACCGGCTCTTCCCTTTCAGCCGCTAGTTGCTCGGAGATGCGGCGGGCAGCCTGCCGGGCTGCTGCTTCCTCGGTCTCGGGCAAAATAAGCGCAAACTCGTCTCCCCCGTAGCGCGCAGCGAGATCTGTCGTGCGGCAATGGAGGCGCAGGATATTCGCAAGACGACCCAAAGCGTGGCTGCCAACCAAATGGCCGTGGCGGTCGTTAATCTTTTTCAAATCGTCCAAGTCCAGGAGCAAGACAGCGAACGAGCGAGCGGTACGATGCGAGCGCTTCGTCTCCATGTCGAGGAAATCAATTAGGCGGCGATAATTGGCCAAGCCCGTCAGGGGATCGCTGACAGCCAGACGCCGCACTTCTTCTTCTGCGCGTTTACGTTCGGTGATGTCGAAGGCTGTACCCAACCCGGCTGGCTTTCCGCCAAACTCGGTCTCGCCGGCAGTGATGTCGAGCCAGCGCTCCTCGCGATCCTTGGTCAAAATCTTGAGCTCGTAACGTGCGGGGAGTTGCCTGCGGTGCTGGCGAGTAAGGCCCCATTCGCGCACGAGCTCACGAGAGTCGGGATGGACCAGGTCGGCGAAGGGCTTAGCCAGGAGTTCTTGACGCGAGTAGCCGGTGATGACTTCGGCAGCTTTATTGACGTAACGAAGGTGGTTTCCCTGATAGATGAATATGCCGGAGGCAATTGTGTCCGCCAGAGTGCGAAACTTAGCTTCATTCTCGCGCAGTGCCACATGCGCGTGATGCGCTTCGTCGCGCAGATGTTTTTCCTCCAAGGCTCGGCGGACAGCCAGCGGTAAACGAGCCAGGCGGTCTTTCAAAACATAATCAGAGGCGCCTTCCTTGATGCACTCGACGGCCGTGTCTTCCCCCAAGGTGCCGCTAACCAGGATAAAGGGAATGTCCCTGCCATGTTTTTGCAAAAGGCGCAGGGCATCCCGGGCGGTCCAAACCTGCAAGCGATAATCAGCCAGGATAACGTCATACCGATTGGCGCTTAATTTTTGAGAAAACTTTTCCGGCGTATCCACGACGTCGACCTGCGCTGCCAGACCGGCCTTTTGCAATTCCTGTAAGCAACGTTCGACGTCGGCCTGACAATCTTCAATGAAGAGGACGCGAAGAGGGCCTCGCCGCCTAGTCAGTCTCTCGGAAGGGTCGCTGCTCATTAAATGGCTCCGCCACTCTCTGGCATCGTCAGGCAGACGGACAGTTAGATAGAGTAACCACTTAAATGTTAATGAAAGCCTTACGGTTACGACGGGCCCTTTGTGAGCGAATGCGCCAAAGAGTTACCCAAGCTTTGCGTAGCTGCAAAGGCATTCAGTGCCACACGTGTGGGGCGCAGGTTTTGCAAGGTTGAGGAATCAGTGAGGAGTATTCGGTTGCGAGGCGTGACATGTGCTTCGCACATGGAAACAAAAAACAGTGCCTCTTCGCTCTGTTTGAGAGCCAGAGGAACGCCGAATGACACGTCTTGGGACCAACATAAACGTTCAAAAAATGTCTCGCGAATGCGCGGGCTGAGAAGCTATTGCGCCGATCTAGCCGCCATGACGCCGACGCGTTTGACGAAGCACGGTTCCGAAGGACTTACCGAAAAAGCTGAAGCCAGATTGGACGCGGCCCGTGACGGCAACGCGTGACCCCTGACTGGGTACCCCAAACCCTTCAGCAATGACCCACATGTGGCCGGTGCCGTCTTCCACTTCGAAAGCGCCTTCATTCAATGCGCCAAATGAATTCGTGACCCGCCCGACAATCGTGACTTCTTTGCCGGAGAAGTGGCCGGGGTCGCGGGTTATATCGGAAATCTTGGCAGACTCGCAGCCGACCAGAAGAATTAACACCACGCCCAGAGCGACAACCGCTAGGGCGACTTTTGTGATCTCCTTCATGTGCTCCTCCTGTGGAACCGACCACTTTACAGTCAGGGCCGATTTCGCATCGGCATGCAAAGTTAGATGCCAGATGACACTGGTTTGTTGGCCTACATCACAGCTCGAGATCCTTTCTAGGAAACTCAATTCCGGTGGAATTAGCCTTCGAGTGTAGCGATGACCTGGGCGGCAATGGCTTCACCGCGACCAACGGCGTCTACCCCTTCGTTTGTTTTGGCTTTGAGATTAATTTTCGCCGAGTCAATTCCGAGCGAATGCGCAAGGGCTTCACGAATAGCAGGAAAATGCGGACCAAGTTTTGGTTTCTCGGTGATCACAATGGCATCAATATGAGTGATGCGGAAGCTGCCTGCCTCGAGGAGTTTTTTGATGCCTTCGAGAAACAGCAGACTGGAAACCCCTTTCCATTGCGGATCGCTATCAGGGAAATGCGTTCCGATGTCCCCGAGTACCGCAGCGCCGAGAAGCGCGTCGCAAAGTGCGTGAGCCAGTACATCGCCGTCGGAATGGCCAACCGGACCCTTATGGAAGGGTACCTCAACGCCGCCGATCATGAGCTTGCGACCCTCGACCAAGCGATGCAGATCGTAGCCGATGCCGGTGCGGATAGTCATTTCACCCGGCGTTCTTCGGATAAATAAAACCGGGCGAGATCCATATCTGAAGGACGAGTGATTTTGATATTACGCGCGGAGCCGAGTACCACATGCACGGGATGGCCAAGGCGTTCGACAAGGCCAGCTTCGTCGGATGCATTGACACCGTCCGCGGCCGCACGCGCAAAGGCGTCCTTAAGCAGCTTGGTGGTGAACGCTTGCGGGGTCTGCGCCAAAACGATGCGCTCGCGGGGAATGGTGGCGGTGATGAGCGCGACGTCCTCAGGAAGACTCGCGCGCTTTACCTCTTTCACCGTGTCCATGGCAGGAATACCGAGAATTACGGCGTGACGCTGGCGGGCCTCGGCAATCACCCGGTCAATTTGTTCGCGGGTGACGAAGGGACGCACGGCGTCGTGGACCAGTATAATCTCCGTATCGTCGGGAATTTCCTGCAGGGCTTGGGCGACGGAGTCCTGACGCGAGTCACCGCCTCGCACGACTCGCACGCGTTGCGATAAGTGTTCTTCGCGGATTCGGGAATCGAGAAGCGCTACGCCATCAGGGCGCGTGGCGATGATGAGATCGGTGATCGCCGTACATGAGGCGAGACGACGGAGTGTATGTATGACGAGCGGAACGCCATCGAGCTCCAAAAATTGCTTTGGAGTGTCGGCGCCCATGCGGGTTCCGAGTCCAGCGGCGGGCAGAATGGCTACGATGCGATTCATGCTCTAGTCGGGGGAAGAAGCTTACAACAGGACGGTCTGTGGATAAAACAGGGTGAATACAACTGGCAAACGCGGGCCGGGCATGAACAGCGAAGCTCGGGGGACTCGGGTGGTATGCACTACCTCTTTGCTGGCTGCTCTGGTTTAAGAGGAATGAAAATATTGGCCGGAGGAAGTATTTTGTAGGTTTTCGAGAAATTGCCGTGGTTGAGAGCGAGACCCACGCGGCCTCGAGAATCTATATACAGAAGGGGTTGCGCGATATCCGTGTCCATGAAGGTCCGGAGGAAAGGGACGGTGAGCGATTTGTTGGCGACGCGCAGGGCTATTTTGTCGCCAAGGCTGTAGCCGAGCCTGTGAAAGTCCTCGGCCGGAATATTGGTAATCAGGGAGCCATAGGGGTCATCCAGGGCAACGATTTCCCCCTGGATGCCTGCGTCGGTAGTGCGAGGGAGCTTGGGAGCAAGACGAACAAGCTGGGACACAATCGGACCGGCTTGGGTCCAGTCCCATCCAGCGGCCAGATGCGCCGCGACAGGCGAAAAAATATCGCGACCGTGAAATGTGGGAGAAGCCGCGGAAACCGGAGCGAGCATCCAGGAAGTATTGGTGATTTCGCGGATGGCTTCGATGCCATCTCGGTCGGAAACTGGAGTCATAAGACCATTGTCGGGGACTACGAAGTATTGACCTTTCTTCGTCTTGACGATGATGGGTTTGCGCGAAGTACCTACGCCGGGATCTACGACGGCGAGAAAAACGGTGCCTGCAGGATAATAGGGCGAGACGGCTGCGAGAAAACGCGCAGCTTCTTCGATAGAGAAGGGAGTTACTTGATGAGTGATGTCCATCAGCCGAGCGTCGGGCGCGATTGCGACCATAACGGCTTTGCAGATAGCGACGGCATCGTTGGCCGCGCCGAAGTCGGACATAAAAACGATGGTGGCACGGGACCGGTGGCTCGCTGGCGATCCGGCGCCTTCGCGAGGGGATTGCGGTGCGCAGCCAACGCAAGCGAGACCAAGCAAAACAGGCAAGAAAACTGTAAGTGATGGCGTGCACTTGCTCAACGGCGTCCTCCGATGGAAAGTATCTTACCGTGCGTTTGCAGGACCGCAAGATCCGGTTGGTGAGCGGATCAATTGCTCTTGGGCAGGGATGTGTTGCTGAGGGTTTCGACATTAAATTTTTTATAGTTGGAGTATCGGGTGATTTCATTGACATTAAAACTCTTGACGAGCGCGATGCGCACCCCGATGTGCGCTTCCTCGTAGCTGGGCAACCAAACTTCATTATTGATGTAGGACTGCTCGAAGACGAAGCTGGTGCCTTTGTGAAGCGAGGCCAACAGGCCGCCTCCCACTTTAAAATTGTCCGAGAAATACGCTTCGAGACGCACTACATCATGTGCTTGTTGGTCGATCCAAACAACTCCGACAAGCTTCTGCAAAAGTCTTTCGCCGAGATCGCGGGGCTTGTAGTCTGGATTACGCTCAAAGTCAAATACGAGAACATCTTGTCCACGAAAACGCTCGTGCCGTGGATTGACAAACTGGCAAGCACGCAGGACCGAAGAGATCCCGACGTCATCACTCTCTTTCCCTTCGTCTTTGGTTTTGTCGCGCTTGGCCTCCTGCTTAGCCCGGCGACCGCCCCCACTCTGAATTTCCTGAATATGCTTTTGCACCCGCTCATTTTCTTTCTTTTGCTCGTCTTCATTCAAAGGTTTGTCGTTCTTCTTGATCAGCGTGCGGATTTCGCTTCCCTTGAGGTAAAAGACCTGATATTCGTGGACTTCCCGCTTTTTTAGTTTGCCGGAGCCATCCAGTTCGTCCTCCTGGACAATTTTAGTGCTGGCGTACTCTTCTCTAACCTTGTCAATTTTCTTCTGGTTGTCGTTGATTTCCTGAAACAGGGCTTTCAAGTCCGGGAGATGAACCTGTGAGCGTCTGGGAAAATCGAAGATTGACTCGCGGACCGGCGCATTGATCATCGCGCGCGAGACGGAGATTTCGTAAGACTCGGTGCCGCGACGCAGTTCGATTTTATGAGGCAGCTGAACACCATCGACGGCGCGGTAGTCGCGGTAAAGGATTTCTTGGTCTGCGCTTGCCAGCGGTCCGACCTCTTTCACGATGAGGTGAGATGCAGCGTCAAAGAAGACCTGGCGATTCTGATGATTTGGCAAAATGACTTCGACCTGTAGGGCGTCGTGGCCAGCGACCGATGCATGGCCGACGACAGTGAGGGTAAATCTATTTTTCTGAGCGTTGACGAGATGCGAATTGTAGTACTGCGCGGCGGCCGCCAGTTGCAATGCTTCGGGTCCCAAGAGCGTTACAGCGTCACCGGAAGCATCTTGGCTCCAGGGAGATTTCCCGTTGTAGGAGCGGATGAAGTGCTGGTCGCCTACAATGAGTTCCGAATAAAAACGGTTAGGGGATTTGGTGATGAAGGTATAGGTGCCGGATTTTCCTGTCGATGAACTCGCGATCGTGCCTTCCAGCGTGACGGTCTGCAGTCTGGAAAGAGTTTTTGTGCCGCCGGCGGCGCGGAGATACTGGTCGACAATCTTCTGTGGGTTCTGGGCGTTGGAGGCAATGCCCGAGGGAAGAACGATGGATGCGGCAAATAGGATGCGACAGAGCATGCGCACACACAATCTCCGGTGGATATGATAAACGCAAACTGGTGGGGAAAAGTTCCTAGAGTACTATTCGGATCGTAGAGCCATGAGCGGATCTACGCGCGAGCCTCGGTAAGCCGGGATGGCGCACGCAAGTGCGGCAACAACCACGAGGGTCAACGGCACCAGGACGAATACCGCGGGATCGTAAGCGGTGATACCGAATAGAAGGCTCACGATTAAGCGGCTTAGCGCCAACCCCGCCACGAGGCCGATGGCGATGCCCACGGCGGCTAGGCGCAATCCTTGTCGAAGAACAAGAGCAATGATGTTTCCCACCGTAGCGCCAACTGCCAAACGCACGCCAATCTCATGTGCGCGTTGCGCGACCGATTGCGAAATCACACCGTAGATCCCAACTGCTGCCAGTACGAGAGCGAGAAGAGCAAATCCTGAGAGCAGCAGCGCCGGGAATCGGCGCGTTGCCGTCGAGCGGTCGACCAGGTCAGTCATCAGGAAAACGTTATAGACGGGCAGATCGGGGCTTACACTGCGAAAGGCCTCGCGCAACTGTGGGAGTAGGGTCTTCGAATCGTTGTCTGTACGCACCACAAAGATTGGGTTATAGAGCGGACTGTACGCATACGGTCGATACACTTCCGCTCTGGGCGCGACGTCCAGGCCGATGTGGCGCACGTCGCCAACGATTCCAACAATCGTTATCCACGGAGAGTTCTCGGGGTGCAGGCCTAATTTAATCCGCTTGCCGAGCGGATCTTCATTGGGATTGGGCCAAAAGCGATGAGCCATAGTCTCGTTGATCAGAGTCACGGCCTCAGGATGGATGTCGTCATGATCATCAAAAATGCGGCCGTGGACCAGTGGAATTCCAAGAGTGGCAAAGTAGCTGGGTGTGGCAACGCGATACTCAACCTCGGGATGCTGGCTTGAAGGAAAGGTGCGGCCCTCGATGAGCAGCCAGCTTCCCAGATTTCCGCCCAATAGGGGTAAGCGGCTGACTGCGGCAACATGACGAACGCCGGGCACGGCTCGCAAGTGTGTTTCGATTTCCCGATAAAGCTGCGGGCTTACGCCACGGGCAGCTTGCGTCGCGATGGTGACCACATTTTTTGTAATAAAGCCCGGATTGACTTCCAGCAGGCGCCCGAAGCTGAGGGCGAGAAGACCTGCACCGATGAGCAAGACCGTGGCCAGGGCCATCTGGCACACAACAAATCCGGCGCGCAGTCGGTGATTGGCTGTTGCTGAAGCTTGTCCGCCTTCTTTCAAGGCAGCATTAACATTGCGGATGGAGGCTTCGAGCGCCGGCGCTACTCCGCAAAGTATCGCGGTCACGGCTATTGCGATGAGTGTGAATAGTATCGCAGAAGCGTCAAGCGCAATTTGGTCACGCCGGGGGAGGCTGGCGGGTCCAAGAGAAACGAGCAGCCGCAAGCTCCATGAAGCGCAAATGAAGCCGACGACTCCGCCCACACTCGCCAGCAGCAAACTCTCGGTCAGCAGTTGGCGGATCAGACGGCTGGGGGGCGCTCCGAGCGCTTTGCGCACAGCGATTTCCTTCTGCCGTGCCGCGGTGCGCGCGAGAAGCAGATTGGCAACATTCGTGCACGCGATGAGTAGAACAAATCCAGCCACGCCAAGAAGGAGCAACAACGCTGGACGCACGCTGCCGACGGCCTGCTGCTCGAACGAAATCACGCGAATCTGAAAGCCAGAATTGGTGTCTGGATACTGTTCTACCAGACCGGTCCAAAGACCGTTCATCTCCGCGGAAACCTGTTCGCTAGTAGCTCCTGGTTTTAAGCGCCCGATGACACTCAGAAACCGCACGCTACGGCTGCGATTGAGCAGCGGGTTCGAAGCCAGTGGAAGCCACAAATCGGTTTGAGCGGTGCTTGCTCCGAGCACGCCGCCCAGATAATGGAATTGAGCCGGTAAGACACCTACCACCGTGCGCGCCTCGCCGTCGACCTGCAAGCTACGCCCAATGGCGGAAATATCTCCGCCGAAATGTCTCTGCCAGTAAGGGTAACTCACAAGCACGACTTTGCTCGGTGCTTTGCGATTATCTTCTTCGGGCAAAAAGCTACGGCCAACGCCTGGCTTTATACCCAGCATCGGAAACAAGTCTGCTGACACGAACAGAGTCTCTAGACGCTCAGCTGGCCCTCCGCCGGTGACCACCGTACTCCAAATGGGCGAGACCGCCGCAAGAGTTGAAAAACTATGGGCGCGCTCCCGGAGGTCGAAGAAATCGTGAGCCGAATTCGCGGGTTCCAGTTCCGATTGCTTGAGGCTTCGCGTTTCGATGGCTACCAGACGTGCGGGATCGTCGTACGGCAAAGGACGAAAAACGACAGCGTTCACGATGCTGAATATGGCAGCGTTTGCCCCGATACCCAGGGCCAGTGTGAGAATGGCGATCACGGTAAAGCCCGGACTCCTCCAGAGCGTCCGAATCGCGTAGCGCAGGTCGTTTCTGAGCGCGCCCATGGTGTCACCTCCGCCGAACGCACGTTGTTGCGCGCAAATTTAGAACCGTAGGCATCTTTGCAAAAAAAAGATAACAAAGGATTTAGAAAACGACACTGGTGACGTTACGTTGCCAGGTGACCGTTTTTGGGACGGTGCGTCGCTCAAGCGGACAGCAGAGATACAGCTGGCCTCCGCGGCGAAGACAGATTAAGGTCGCTGGCTGTAATGTTGGTAGAGCTGCAGATGGCGATTAGCGAGGCTCGTGAGCTGGCCCTTAATGAAGACGTAGCGCACCTCGGTGGTGACCTCGAGAGGATCGCCGCTTGTGACGATAACATTGGCAGTCTTGCCAACTTCAAGCGTTCCCAGTTCTTTGTCGAGACCGAATATTTGCGCGGGATAAAGCGTCACGCCCTTAAGGGCTTCGTCATGTGAGAGACCGTAGGCTACCGCAGCACCGGCGAACTGCCCGAGGCGGCGCGCAAAAGAGTTGTCAAAGCTGGCGAAGGCGAACTTAATTCCTGCGGAGGAAAGCTCGGCAGGCTCGGTCATCGCGCGATCGTAGGGATCGTCTTCTTCGTCAGGAAGGCGGAGCGTGGGACGAAGAATTACGGGAATATTTTTGGATTTGAGGAGATCCTTTACTTTGTACGCCTCAGTGCCGCCGGCCAGAATCATCTTTAGTTTTTGTTTGTCGCAGAATTCGATAGCGCTTTTGATCTCGCGCGAACGATTCGCAAAGACCAGCACCGGAAGCTGGCCACGGATAACCGGCACCAACGCTTCAAGCTTCAGGTCGCGCTCAAAATTATTACGCGAGCCTTTTTCGACGGCCTGGGCGTAGTGACGAGCGCGCTCGAACCAGTCCGTGAGCTCAGTGACGCGTTTCTCGTATTCTGACTTGACCTCGCTGAATGGTCTTTGCCTGATGTTGAAGGTCGCGAAATCAAATGAGCGGGTCGCCATACGCGGCCAATTAACGACCATGGCTACCGACCGGCGAGTGACCAACTCTTCGCTCGTCCAACCCGCGAGATGAATCGCGGAAGCCTGTCCCCCGATGACGCTGAGAGTTCCGGAAAAATCCATCCCGCTGCTTCCGGGCACAGCCACAACGTCGGTTATTCCGTCTGCACGTGTTACCGGGATGTGCGCGCTTTCGGGATTTACGGCAGTTGCGGCCACAACGTCGGGGTTGTATAGGCCGGTTTCAGAAGAATCAACTGTAGAGGGAACGGCCGAAATTTCGCTGAGGCCCATTTGGGTAATGGGATCGAACAGGCCAGGATAAACCTCGAGGCCTTTGGCATCAATGATCTGTGCACCCGTGGGGATTTCGAGCTGTGCGCCTATGCCGGCGATTTTGCCGTCGCGGATCACGATGGTTGCATTTTCCTGCGCTGCTCCGGTGAGAGTGAAAAGTCTAGCGCCGGTTATTGCGTAGGATGAAGGAGCCGGGGCGGCGATAGAGATGCATACCAAGGGCAGCAGACAGAAAAAGAAAATTGAAAATTTCAGATTTACAATTGTGCATAAAAAACCCGTTCTTGAAACTTTGCTGTGGCCGACGGGATTTTTCATTGCGCCCCACCGGGCTCCCCGGGAGCATATGCCGAGAACATTTCCACTACCCAGGAAACCTTCGCCGCAGAGGCGATTCGCGGATGCAAATAACTCAATGGGCGGAGCGGGGGAGTGGGTTTTTCAGGTTTCGTTTCGTTAGGTTTGGCTTCAGGTTTTTTCTCGGCAGCTTTCAGTTTGTCGATCAGGGCTTTCTTTTCTTTGGCCAGCTCGGCGCGAGAGGCAATCTCCCGCGGTCGCTCGAAATAAACGCGCCCATCGATGATCGTCTTCTGAGCCACGGCGTAAACACTCAGCGGATGATGGTTATAAAGAACCAGGTCGGCGTCTTTGCCGACATCAATCGAGCCCACGCGATTGTCTATGCCCAGCTGAATGGCCGGATTCAGAGTGATCAGCTTAAGCGCTTCAAGCTCAGAAAGGCCGCCATACTTGATGGATTTCGCAGCTTCCTGGTTGAGGTGCGTGGCTTCCTCGGCGTCATCGGAGTTGATCGAGACGATTACGCCTTTGCGCGTCATCAGCGCCGCGTTGTAAGGAATGGCATCGTAGGCCTCCATTTTGTACGCCCACCAGTCCGAAAAAGTGGAAGCGCCGGAGCCTGCTGCCGAAAGTTCATTGGCCACCTTGTAGCCTTCCAGAACGTGCTGAAACGTGCGTATTTTGAATCCGAACTCTTTGGCCACTCGAAGAAGCATCAGGATTTCATCCGCGCGATAGCAATGCGCATGCACATAGCGCCGGCCTTCCAAAACTTCAACGAGCGGTTCTAACCGCAGATCACGGCGGGGCCGCAGTATATTTTTTTCACCGGCAGAACCGCGGCGGTTGTAGTCATCCCATAGCTTCTTGTAATCGACCGCCTCGGAGAAAGCGCCGCGAATGGTTTCCTCAACTCCCATGCGCGTCGCTGGATACCGCCTGACTTGGTCACTCCCGGCGCGAAAATTGCTGCGCTTCGGATTCTCGCCGAGTGCAAATTTGATCCCTGGCACGGCACCCTCGAAGGGCAATTTGCCCGCCGACTGACCCCAGCGCAGCTTGATCACCGTTGTCTGCCCGCCAATGGAATTGGCCGAGCCATGCAGAATATTTGCGGAGGTGACGCCGCCGGCGAGGTCCCGATAGATGTCGATGTCGTCGGGATTAAGCACGTCGACAACATTGACCATCGATGACACGGATATGCTTCCCTCATTCACGCTGCCGTCAATGGCTATATGCGAGTGGCAATCAATAATACCGGGCATCACATATTGCCCCGCGGCATCGATGATTTGCGCGCCGGCAGGCGCGTTGAGGTTCTGTCCGACCGCTGCGATCTTACCGTCGCGAATGAGGATGGAACCATGTTCGATCGTTCCGTGTGAGACGGTAAGAAGTGTTGCGTTTTGAATCAGGATGACGGGTGCCGCATCCGCCGACATCGCTGTGTGCGCTGGGAGAATGGCCAGAAGACCTGCAAATACCAGTGCCAGCAGCGGTAACCGATTGCTGTAGACAGTATGGCTCATAGCCTCTCTAGTTCTCCGCGGCAGATCGCGAGCTGCCCGGTCTCGAACCGGTGAAATCGATCACGAGACCGCTTACGCGAATGGTCCCTTTCATCATATTTTTCTCAAAAGTGCCGCTTAAGGTTATTTCGGTGGGCTCGCCCTCGATCGCAAGTGAGATTTTGAAATTAAATTTGTCTCCACTCACCGACCCGCTGGAAATCGTGGCGTCACCTCGCTTGCTGGTGAAACTCCCGGAGACGCTACCGTCGCTCTCCATGGCGAGATCGGCAATTCCCTCTTCCGGCCCGTCGGGCGTGGTGTAAGACAATTTCCATTTACCGGAGATGTCCCCCTTAGGCGGATTCTCTGGGGTTGGCGGTTCATGGACTTCGAATTTCCTGCCGTCAACGAACACCATCTTAATTTTTGTTTTTTCCTCGAACAGGTTGCCATCGGTTACCACGAGATTGGCGATCTTGCCCGGCTCGATGCTGCCAAGCCGGGTAATGACGCCAAAAATTTCAGCGGCACTCAAGGTAAATGCGCGAAGCGCTACTTCAGGAGCAAGGCCGGCATCGATCGACTTCTTGGCGGCCTTAAGAATATCTTTGGGCACAGTGATGCCTCCCGAGTAAAACGCAAATTTCACGCCCGCTTTAGCCAGGGCGGCTGGCGAAGAAGGCGCGCGGTCTCGGAAGCGCAGCGTGCGGAGAGATTCTTCCGCCGCAGGATCAGCATCTTTTTCTTTCTCCGGCCACTTGAGGTTCACGAGCACCGGAAGCTTTTTCGCGCCGATGGAATCGGCTAGCTCATACGCCTGCTGGGCGCCGTAAATGGCGCCGCGAACTTTCCACCGTTCAGGAAAATCCACAGCCCGCAAAAGCTGGTTGCGCGTGTTGGCTGGGATAAGCACGAGTTCATTGTCGCGCAGAGCCCGAGCGAGAACTTTCCCCGAACGATCGTAGGCCGGACGAGCCAGTCCGGTTGGGTGTTTTTCGTACATTGTATCCGCTTGCGAATACCAGCTGGCATCCAGCCAAACCTGATGCACGTAAGCCAGAACGCCCATCAGCGAATCGGGAAAGTTTCCGAAGCCTCGGTTAGGTTCGAGAGTCACGGGAACGGCTACGGCGGCACCCACAACTAAGTTGCCTGCGCGTTCACCGGCAAGGTCAATGATCGCGGCCTGACCTGGAAAAATTCCTCCGTGCGGCGCGGTGACCGCGGTGGTAAATCCGGCGTTGCGCCAACTCTCGAAGCGCTTGTCGTCGGGCTGCAATTCATCGGCTGCGTCGCGCCAAGGAGTGGTACCTGGACGATCCTCGGGCCCACGCGAAATTGTTGCCGTACGCTGAGCTTCAGCCCCGCTTAAAGGAGAAGGATTGGACGTAGGTGCGATGGCAAGGCCCAAATCAGTGAATGCATCAATCAAGCCGGGATAGACCGTCAGGCCTTGGCCCTCGATGATCAAGGCTTCCGCAGGGATGGCTACCTCTCGACCCACGGCGGCGATGAGGCCTCGAGACATCACCACGGTGCCATTTTCGAGAACCGGCCCCGAAACCGGAACGATGCGCGCATTGCGAATCGCGAAATACGGGGGCTCCCCCGCTTGCGCCGCCACGGGGTGCGCGAACGCAAAACAGAACACCGCGCACATGACCAGCATACCGAGACTGATGTGCCGTTCGACTCGCCGAGGAAGCATTCAAAGCTCCTTACAATTGCATTTATTTATTACCGTGAATGCCTGCCCGAATGTACAGGCCTGGCATCGTCCGGCTCAAGCAAGGCAAACAGACGCACGAGAGTAGCGGTAGGTTTCGACGGAGTCAAGGGAAGGCCAGTTTGAAAAGTCTTCACCATGAAGCTCTTGCTGACACGATACCGTTCGCCCTCAGATTCTGGAGACAACTCAATTCCGCAACGGTTTTCCTGTCTTGAGGGTATGCGCGATCCGCTCCTGTGTCTTGCCTTCGCCGCAGAGCGACACGAACGCTTCACGTTCGAGATCGAGAATATACTGCTCGCTGACAAACTGAGGTGCAGTAAGCGGCCCACCTGCGAGGATGTTGGCCAGCTTTCGGCCCACCCGGGCGTCGTGTTCCGAAGCGTATCCGCCTCGTAGCATCATGTGGATCGCAAGCTTAGCCCCGGTCAGGAATTGTTCGCCCAAAACGCGAACCTGTGTTGCGGCAGCCCCTTCTGCAGGGCTCGGAGCGAGCGCGCGATAGCCCGAATGGGCGATCGCAATCGCCGTCTGCTTGGCGTCTGCAACCAGCCGGTCGCGATTCATGGTCACGCCATCATTTCGGCGCAAGTAGTCCAAGCTCTTGCATTCTTCTGCGCTTGTACCGACTTTCGCAAGCGCAATATTTTCGAAGACCGGCTTTAGGGCGTGAAACAGGTCGAGATCTTCACCGGTATCCGCGTGTTCGGCCGCGCGGATCAGCATTTCTTTTGTCCCCCCGCCACCAGGGATCAGACCCACACCAGTTTCGACAAGGCCCATATAGGCTTCCGCGGCAGCTTGAATGCGTGCCGCGTGCAAGCAGATCTCGCAGCCGCCGCCAAGGGCCATACCTTGCGGCGCTGCTACCACCGGCTTGGGCGCATACTTCAACGCTAGATTGACGTTTTGAAACTGCCGCACGGCAAGATGAATGTCGTCCCACTCCTGCTCTTGGGCGGCGACCAGCACAAGCATCAGGTTGGCGCCTACGGAAAAATTCGTGGCCTGGTTGGCGATAACCATCGCGTCGAAGCCGTTCTGCAAGCGTTTCAGTCCGGCGTACAGCATGGCGACGAGGTCGCCCCCAATTGCGTTCATCTTGCCGTGAAACTCGCAGCAGATAACGCCGTCGCCAAGATCAATCAGCGAAGCACCGGCATTCTTTTCGATTTCGGCGCCACGCTCTTTGAGGGTCTTGAGAATGACGATGCCTTCGGGTTGGTCAACTGCCTTGAAGGCACATGAGGCCAGATCGAAATACGACGTTGAGCCGCGCGAGGATTGGTAGAAATTTTTGTGACCGGAAGAAAGCAGCTTGGTAAGGGCGGGAGGCAACTCCCGGCCTTCTTTTTCGAGCTGTTTCGCGAATGGTTCCACCCCCACTGCGTCCATCAATTCAAACGGTCCATTCTCCCATGCGAAGCCCCAGCGCATGGCTCGATCGATATCAACCACGCGATCCGCAATCTCCGGAATGCGGTGCGCTGCGTACCGGCACATTTCCGAGAGAGCGCCCCAAATAAATTTTTGCGCCTTATCGGCGGGTTGCCCGGTAAAAATCGGAGCGAGCAGCGCGCGAAGGCGTTCGCCATTGTCTTCGATCGTCTTGCCCATTTCGATCGAGGCAAAGCGCGCTTTCTGGCGCGGGCGATAGGTAAGAGTGTTTAAATCGAGCGAGAGAATCTCGCTTTCACCACCTTTTTTGACGCGCTTATAGAATCCTTGGCCGGTCTTATCGCCCAGCATGCCGCGCTTGGACATCTCTTCGAGCAATGGAGGAATTTGATAGAGATCGCGTGATTCATCATCAGGAATCTTCCCAGTGATATTGCGGATTACGTTCATCAGAACGTCCAGGCCAACGATGTCCGCGGTGCGAAACGTTGCAGACTTGGGCCAGCCCACCGCCGGGCCGGTGCACGCGTCTACCTCTTCCACAGTCATCCCCAGCGAGGCGGCCAGTCGAAGAACATTCAGCATCGAGAAGGTGCCGATGCGGTTAGCGATGAAATTGGGTGTGTCCTTGGCGATCACTACGCCTTTGCCGAGCCGCTGGTCGCAAAAATCCGAAAGAATCGCTAGTACATCTGGATTGGTGCGCGGAGTCGGGATAAGCTCGACAAGCTTCATGTAACGCGGGGGATTGAAGAAGTGCGTGCCTGCCCAATTCTGCTGGAACTCGTCCGGAAAGCCCTCGGCAATCGAGTGGACGGGCAGCCCTGAGGTATTCGTTGTGACAATCGAGCCTGGCTTGCGGTGCGGAAGAAGACGCTTCAGTAAGCTGCGCTTGATTTCGAGGTTCTCAGCGACCGCTTCGATAATCCAGTCGGCACCGGCACAGAGATGCATATCGTCTTCAAAATTGCCAATCCGCACTCGATCAGCGAAGGTCGGAGTGAAGAATGCCGCGGGGCGAGCCTTGCGAGCGGCATCGAGTCCGGCACGAACGATACGATTGCGGTCCGCAGGCTTGCCCGTCGACGAGTCTCCGGCCGCGGCCATCTCCGGCGGCACGATATCCAGCAAAACACAGGGAGTCCCGGCATTGGCAAGATGAGTGGCTATCCGCGAACCCATCGTTCCTGCGCCCAGGACAGCGGCACGTTCGATGCGAAGTTTCATTTTTGACTCGTCCTTGTTCTGACGCGCGCCTCGTGGCGGGCTTGCAGGTTACAAAATCGGCAAGTGGGGGTCAATCGGAAAGGCATGCATCCATGAAGGATTGTAAAGTGTCTAAGTATGTGGAGGCGAAGCGTGGCTCCAGTCTTCGAGTGGCTGCAAACCGCCGCCGAAAAATTTAAGGAATTGGCCTACGCCGAGGGGGCTACCCCTGGTGAGATGCCGCGTGTCGGCCTGGCTCTTTCGGGGGGGTTCGCACGGGGAATATCGCACATTGGCGTATTGCGGGTTCTAGAGGACGCGGGCATAAAAATTGATGTCATCGCCGGTACCAGCGTTGGAGCCTTGATTGCTGCCTGCTATGCGGCTGGGGTACCGTTGGCAGAGATGGAGAAATTGGCGAAGAAAACGAGCTTCACCGACTTCGGGCGATGGACCCCCTCCTGGATGGGGCTCGCAACCAACAAGCGCATGGAAGCATATCTGGCGCGACTGACCCCCTGCACTCAGTTCGAGCAGCTTAAGATACCCCTCGCTATCGCAGCCACAGACCTAAGCAAAGGGGAAGCGGTTTATTTTACCAGCGGGCCCATTGGGCTCGCCCTTCGCGGCTCGTGCGCATACCCTGGGCTCTTCGTGCCCATTGAACATTTGGGATGCACGCTCGTGGATGGATTTCTTACCGCGCCGGTTCCGGTCGAAGGCGCCATCCAACTGGGCGCGGAGGTAGTGATTTCCGTGTATCTCGAGGCTGGCGTGGTGGAGAGTCCCAGGACGGTTGGCGATGTCATCAGCCGCTCGTTTACCGTCATTCAGCGGCACGCGGACATGCGCTGGAGGCAGAAGTCCGACGTGATTATCGAACCGGATGTACGAGAGTTTTTGTGGGCCGACTTCTCTCGCTCCACAGAATTGATTGCCGCCGGGGAGTCCGCGACCGTAGGGGCACTCAAGCAGATTCGCGCCGTGATTGCATCCAAGAGAAAAGTCATCACCAAACCAAGCGCTTAAGATTCAGTTTTGCGCTGAACCGCTGCTTATCGCACCGCTGCTTACTTCCAACTCCGCCGTGTCGCCAACGGAAAAGTAGGTGCAATCCGGGTGATGAGACACCAGAGCGCTAACGCTCGCTTCGGGGTCCATCATCATGCCTTCGGTCAACTGCACTCCGATTTCCTCTGGGCGCAACAGTTTCCAGATGCCCGCTTGGTCGTCTAGATTTGGACAAGCCGGGTAGCCAAAGCTGTAACGCTTGCCCCGGTAGCGCGAGGTAAAACGTTCAGCCATCGTCATTCCCGGAGGATCGGGGAAGCCCCAATCTTCGCGAATCCGCCGATGCAGCCATTCGGCGCACGCTTCTGCAGATTCGATTGCCAGAGCTTGCAGTCCATGCGATTTAAAATAAAACCCCGCGTTCTTGGCCTCTTCGGCGCGCTGGCGTACTCCTTCCCCTGCGGTAACCACCATCAAGGCGAGGTGATCGCGGCGCTGCTCGGCCGGTGGCAGGACATAATCGCTCAAACAGAGACCATCCTCCAACCGCTGACGCGGAAAACGGAAGGTGTGCACCGGCGAGCTACCGCCAGGGTCGAACAGATGAATGCTGTTACCATCTCCCTCTGCTTCGAAGAATCGCCACACGGCTTGCACCTTCATGAACTCGGCGGCTTCTCGCTTCACCTCGTCCATATCGTTGAATAATTCCAGTGCCTTGGGGTCACGCTGGGCCAGGGATTTTTCGTAGTTTCCCTTGAAACCCATGTGCCGCCCGTACAGCATGAAAGGATTGATATAACTCCAGATCTCGGCGAGGTCCGGCACAAGCCGCACTTTACGGTCGGTGTACGAAACCTGTGGAATAGGCAGGTTGATTCGCACACGCCGTGAGCGGCGCTCGGGACCCGCGACCGGCGTGACGGTCACGGGGACTGTTTCGCCGGTGCCGTTGCCGCCGGAGGTATGTTCGCGCAGTACCGTGTCTCGCCGCGCAGGGTCGGTGAGTTGATTCATCAGTTCCAACCCGGTCATGGCGTCTTTTGCGTAGCAGACCGCTTTCTGATAACTCGGCGCGATCTTCTGCCTTGTAAATTTTGCCGAAAGAGCCGCGCCGCCAACCAGCAGCGGCACCTCGATGCCCGATTCGCGCAGGTCTGCGGCGGTGATGACCATTTGCTGCGCACTTTTTACCAGCAAGCCAGAAAGGCCAATTGCGTCAGGTTGATTCTCTTTATAGGCGCGTATCAGCTCTTCCGGCGGAACCTTGATCCCCAGATTGATTACGTCATATCCATTGTTCTTGAAAATGATCTCAACCAGATTTTTCCCAATATCGTGCACGTCACCTTTCACCGTCGCCAGAATGATCTTGGCGCGCTTGGTAACGTCCGCTTTCTCCATGAACTGTTCCAGGTGTCCCACTGAGGCCTTCATCGCCTCCGCGGACTGCAGCACTTCGGCAACAATCAATTCGTTGGCATTGAAAAGCCGGCCTACTTCGGCCATTCCGTCCATGAGCGGCCCATTGATAACGTCCAGCGGACGCGCTCCCTCGCCGAGTTTTAAATTGAGATCTGCGATCAGACCGTCTTTGCTTCCCTCGATGATGTAATTCGCTAGGCGCTCGTCGAGCGGCAAATCGGCGGGTTTAACCTTTTCTCTTTTGTTCCCCGCGCGTGAATGCTCGGTAATCGCTGCGATGTGAAATTGATTGATCGCGGCCTTCTGTTCTCTGGACTGTGTACGCCAATCTGCAGGAGCATCACGGAAGATTGCCGCCGCAGGATGCTCGCGTGGCCCGCTGGTGGGCACATGATTGAACAACAGGTCCTCAGCAAGCTTCCGCTCTTTTTCAGGAATCGAAGCAAAGCGTTCGAGCCGTTCTGCGTTAACGATCGCGAGATCAAGGCCGGCCTTCGTGCAATAGTATAGAAATACCGAGTTCACCACTTCGCGCGCGCCCGCGGGCAAGCCAAACGATACGTTGGAAATCCCAAGGATCGTGCGTACGTACGGAATTTCCTGCTTGATCAGGCGAATGCCCTCAATCGTCTCCACCGCTCCGCCGATATAGTTCTCGTCACCGGTCGCACACGGAAACACCAGCGGGTCAATGATGATGTCCTCAACCGGGATGCCATATTTTTCCGTAAGCAGTTTGCAGGAGCGCTTGGCAACGGCTAGCTTTCGCTCCCGGGTGAACGCCTGCGCTTGAGCGGGATCCTCATCGATACATCCCACCACCACAGCGGCACCGTAGGAACGCGCCAGCGGGCACACTTTTTCGAATTTTTCTTCGCCATCTTCCAGGTTGATGGAATTGATGATTGCTTTCCCCTGGCAATATGTCAGCGCTTGCTCCACGGCTTGGGGGTCGGTCGTGTCGATCATCATCGGCGCTTTGATCTTGCGGATCAGCTTTTCGAAAAACGGAGGAATATCTTTCCTCTCGTCGCGGTCGGTGCTTTGCAGGCATACGTCAACGATATGCGCGCCGCCCTTCACCTGACGGCGTGCAATCTCGGTGGCCTCTTCCCATTTCTCTTCAGCAACAAGCTGTTTGAAAAGCCGCGACCCGATCACATTGGTTCGCTCTCCCACCAGCAGTGGCCGCGTGCTTTCCTCCGCTTCGATCATTTCAACGCCGGAGTACACCGCGCGATGGGCGTTCCCCGCGGGGCGCCTTGGCTTTTTGCCCTCCACCATCTGAGCGATCACCCGAATGTGTTTCTCGGTTGTTCCGCAGCAGCCGCCCACAATGTTCAGCCAGCCCTGCTCCACAAACCGCTCGAGCTGCGCGGCCAAAGACGTCGGCGTTTCAAGATATGTTCCTTCCTCGTTTGGCAGCCCGGCATTCGGATAACAGGAAACGAACCGGCTCGAAAGCAGGTGCAGCGTCCGAATATGGTCGGTCATAAATTCCGGACCGGTTGCGCAATTCAGTCCCAGTGAAAGAGAATGAACGTGCTGCAGCGAAGCCCAGAGCGCCTCGACATCTTGTCCGGCGAGCATCGTGCCCATCGGCTCAATCGTCGCTGAGATCATCAGCGGAATTTCTTCCCCTAATTCTCGCGCCAGTTTTTCAATGGCCAGAACTCCGGCCTTGATGTTGCGAGTGTCCTGGGAGGTTTCCAGCAGTAGTAGGTCCGCGCCCCCGTCAATCAGGCCGCGCGCTTGCTCGTAATAACCGTCCTGAAGCTGCGCGAACGTCACTCCACCGGTGACCGTGATGGCCTTGGTCGTTGGACCCATGGAGCCAGCCACAAAACGCGGTTTACCAACCGTCGCAAACTCATCGGCGGCCTGCCGCGCCAGCTGGGCTGCGCTCTTATTCAGCTCATGAGCATGGTCGGCAAGCCCGTATTCGGCGAGCACGATTGGTGCGCCGCCAAAGCTATTGGTTTCGACGATGTCAGCACCGGCCGCAAAGTATTTGCGATGAATCTCGCGCACTACATCCGGCCGCGTGTGCACGAGATTCTCGTTACACCCCTCCAGCTCCGGCCCGCCAAAATCCGCCGCTGTCAGATTGCATTGTTGCAGCATGGTGCCCATGGCCCCGTCGAGCACAAGAATCCGCTCGGCTAGCAGTCCCCTCAGAACTCGCTCTTTTTCGGTCAGACGGCTCATCGTCAAATTGGACCTGTCCCGCGCCCCGGCTAAGATCCCCGGTTCGCGGCACCCTTCCGGCGGCATCGGTAACAGCAAGAGAAACTTCTATTGTACGGTGAATCTCGCTCATTGCAGAAGACCTTCTTTACAGCCTGTTCAGCCGGTCCCTTCGTTGATCAGCACTCCAGTCCCTCCGATTGCCAGCAGACCCGCGGGATACATTGACCATCCGTTAACAGGGTCTCTAAAGCTTCTTGCACCCCTTGCCTATTTCCCATACGCTGCACTAGGGTCTATGGCCAACAATAATCGCAAATCAACGGCGAAACGGCTGACGGTATGTCTGCTCTCGCCTCACCCGCTTGTTCTCGGCGAGTTTGAGCGCGTTCTGGCACGGCCCTCGTTCCACGTCATCACCAAGCAGCTTGAATCCACCCTGGCCCCCGATCTGCGAAAATTGGCGCTGCCTCGAGCCACTGTGTTCGTTGTCGATGCCCATGCCGCACGCCCTGCTACGGGAGCGCTGATCAGCAATATTCTTGAAAAGTATCCGGCGGCGCGGCTCATCGTCGTGGCCGACAAACACACAGATGCCAGCAGTTTCTCATTGCTGCGCATGGGTGTTAAGGGATTGCTTTCCTACGTGGAAGCCAGAGAGCAATTGCCCCGCGCTCTTCCCTTAGTAGCCGTTGGTGGCTTCTGGGTGCCTCGCCAGGTGCTCTCCGGGTTTGTGGATTCAGTCCTTGAAAATCAAAGCCCCCACCTCAAGAATCAATCGGTGGCCAATCTCAGTCGCCGCGAGCAAGAAGTCCTGGAATCGCTTTTACTGAATCTCGCCAACAAGGAGATTGCCAGCAAGCTCAACATCGCGGAGCGTACCGTCAAATTTCATGTTTCCAACCTTTTGGGCAAATTCGGCGTGCGCCGTCGTGCTGATTTGATACTGCTCTGCTACCAACGTCGCAGCGTTCCCGCTTGACCCCTGGTTGTTGTCCTGGTTTCACTTCAATGGAGTACCCCTTTGTTTCTGTTGGAAGCCCGTTGCGGCACCTTACAGCCGACAGATCGTGCGCTTTCTAATGGCTCGTTCCTCCATTTTTCAGCGGCACGTAAGCCTACGTGTTTTTTCTTTTCCTTTCGCCGCTGACAAACTTCCCCAGTCTTGATAGCCTTTGCGGTGCCCGTTATGCAGCGCCAATGCCTACTCAGGAGATTCACCATCCCATGAACATTCTCGTTACCGGAGCCGCCGGTTACGTCGGAAGCATCTGCGCCGAGGTCTTGTTGGCGCGTGGTCATCGCGTAATCGCCCTCGATGATTTGCGAGAAGGTCACCGCAAGGCAGTTCCCCGGCAAGCCAAGTTCTACCTTTGCGATCTGGCCGACACCACGAAGCTCGGCCTGGTATTCGCGCGCGAGAAAATCAACGCGGTGATGCATTTCGCCGGCGAAGCCCTGGTCGAGAAATCAGTCCGCGAACCCAGCACCTTCTATGCCGGAAACATCGCCTGCGGCGTCCACTTGCTGGACACCATGGTTCGCCACGGCGTGGAAAAATTTATATTTTCTTCTACCGCGGCAGTTTACGGCGAACCCGAACAAGTGCCGATTCCCGAAGAGCATCCCAAAAAGCCCATCAATCCCTATGGAAAATCAAAATGGGTATTCGAGCAGATCCTCGCTGATTATCGCGCCTATGCCGGCATGCAGTATGTGGCCCTGCGATATTTCAATGCGGCTGGCGCTTCCGCTTTGCTCGGCGAAGCGCATCGCCAGGAGACCCACTTGATTCCCCGGGTTCTCGATGCAGCACTCGGAAAAGAGAAGCACGTCTCGGTCTTCGGCACTGACTACCCCACTCCCGACGGCACCTGTCTCCGCGATTATGTTCACGTCCTGGATATCGCTGAAGCTCACATTCTCGCACTCACGAATCTGGATCGTATTGCGGGAAATGCCTTCAACGTTGGCAACAGCCGGGGCTACTCGATTCTCGAAGTGGTCGAGGCTGCCCGCCGTATTACGGGACGCTCCATTCCGCACGTTCTCGCGCCCCGCAGACCCGGGGACCCTGCGGTCTTAGTAGCAAGTTCCGATAAGTTGAAGCGTGAACTGGGCTGGGAAGCGAGGCAATCACAGCTGCAAACTATCATCGCTTCTGCTTGGGCTTGGAAGCTAAAACACCCGAATGGTTACGAGGCTTCCGCAAGGACTTCTAAGAACCGAAAAACCTCGCCAACGAAAAAACGACGAACCCGTCGTTGACAGCGCGCCCACCTACTCCAAAAAGCGAAAGCGAATGATGCACCACAAAGCCTGGACGCCGTCACGCCAGGTAATTTTCTTTCCTTCCTCGTACGTTCGGCCTGCGTAGGTAATGGGTACTTCGTAGATCCGCCACTTTCCTTTGGCTATTTTTGCGGTGATCTCCGGCTCAAAGCCGAAACGGTCCGACTTGAGCGGCGGAATGCCCTTCAGCACTTCGCGCCGGAAAACCTTGTAGCACGTCTCCATATCTGTAATTTTTAGATTCGTGAACAGGTCTGACAGTAATGTAAGAAACTTGTTTGCCGCGTAGTGCCAGAAATAATGGACCCGTTGCGGACCACCTAGAAAACGCGAGCCATACACCACATCAGCGCGGCCTTCGATAATCGGCTCGAGTAATTTCCCGTAATCCCGCGGGTCATATTCTAGATCCGCGTCTTGGACAAGCACGACCTCGCCGGTGGCCTCGGCAAACCCGCGCCGCAGGGCCGCTCCCTTTCCCTGATTTTTTTCTTGAAAGAAAAATCGCAGCGAACCAAGCGGAACCGAATCACCTCCGTCCTGCGCAGTTGCCTCGCGTTCGCCGCTCGCTTGACGGTGCTCGATTTCCTTCAAAATTTGGCGGGTGCCGTCGGTCGAGGCATCGTCCACAACAATTACTTCCTTGTGAACTTCAGTGTCCATGACGCGACGCAATATCTCCTCAATCGTCGCTCGCTCGTTATACACGGGAATAACAATGGAAATCTTCGGGTTGGTAAGTGCCGCAGGATTACGTCGCCGGTGGCTGGTCATTTCGACGCCCTGCATTCTAACGGCCCCGGCAGTGGAAGTAAACTAAATGGCCGCGCACAATTGTTTCCCTCGTGATACACATAAAACCCGCGCTCTAACTCTCCCCTTGCTCGCAGCAACCCCACGTTCTATCCTCGGCGCGGTTGAAAATCTACCCCCCAGTTTTTAAGGTGGAATAATGCAGACTTGGACTCGGCGAAACTTTTTTCTTACGACACTGGCGAGCGGGGCCATCGCCGGGGCACAAAAATTGTTTGGCCGCACCTCCCCTAACACCAACGGCGCAACGGTCAAGCCCGGTGATACGTTGCTCGAAAGCCAAGCGCGTCTCGCAAGCCCCGCCAAAGGCACTCGTCCGCTGATCATCTCAAGCGCAAATGGCCATAACGCCCTGGATCGCGGCATGGAAATTTTGAAAAAGGGCGGTGACACTCTCGATGCCGTGATTGCCGCGGTCACCGTGGTCGAAGACGATCCCAACGACTCATCTGTCGGCTATGGCGGGTTGCCGAACGAAGATGGCGAAGTAGAGCTCGACGCCAGCGTGATGCACGGCCCAACGCGGCGCGCCGGCTCGGTAGCCTCGGTGCGTCGCATCAAAAACGTGGCGCGCCTCGCCAAAACGGTGATGGAGCGTACCAATCACGTGATGCTTGCCGGCCCGGGAGCTACCCGGTTTGCTGTTGCCGAGGGTTTCGAGGAAATGAATCTGCTGACGGAAAAGTCGCGTCTGGCCTGGGTCGCGTGGAGAGCGGCGACAATGGAAAATTGGCGCCCGGGGCTCGACAGCCCGGAATGGAAAGAAAAACTTGCTGCCCTGCTCGACACGCCGGAAAAACTCGGATGGCGCGATTGGATCGAAGACGTAATCATGCACCCACCGACCGGCACAATTCCCTGCATGGCCGTAAACGAGAAGGGGGACATTTCCGCCACCACAACGACTTCGGGTCTAGCCTGGAAACTTATGGGACGCGTCGGCGACTCACCCATCATCGGCGCAGGTTGTTTCGCGGATAATGACGTAGGCGCGGCTGGCTCAACCGGCAAGGGCGAAGAAAACATCAAAATCTCGGGTGGGCATACCATTGTGGAATTAATGCGCAAAGGGGTTTCGCCGAACGATGCCTGCCTGGAGGCCTTGCACCGTGTCGCGCGAAACTATAACGAAGACAAAACGAAGTTGCGCAAATTCCATTTGTTCTTTTACGCAATTAATAAGGATGGCGCGCATGGCAGCGCCTCCTTGTGGCGCACCTATGGCCGGCAGCACCGCCGCGCAATGTACGCGATACATGATGGCAGCGCAGCGAAGCTTGTGGAATGCGCAACGTATTTTGATGCCGATGGCGGCGACGCGTAACGTAGCCTGTGGCTCATGCCGTCTCTGATCGCTGCTGGCGAAGGCGGCGTGACGCGTTGACGAAAGGGAATCATATTCTTCCGGCGCCTTTCATTCGCATAGTCAACGGGTACCCTGTGGACCGATGGATCGCGCAAATATTCTCATCATAGGTGGCGGTGTCGTCGGTTGTGCCATTGCTCGCGCGCTCTCACGCCACTGGGACGACGTATTTGTCGCCGAGCAGCTGCCCAAAGTTGGCATGGCCACAAGCACGCGCAACAGTGGTGTCATTCATTCTGGAATTTACTATCCTCAAGGCTCGCTGAAGGCCCGGCACTGCATCGAGGGCAATCCCCTGACCTACGAATTTTGTGCCGCTCACAAGGTCCCGCACCGACACACTGGAAAACTTGTTGTCGCATCGAACGCCCAGGAAGCTACTGAACTCGCCGCTCTAATGGTGAACGGACGTGCCAACGGGGTCGAAGGTTTGCAATTGATTGACAGCGAGGCAATTCATTCGCGAGAGCCACACATTGCGGGATATGCCGCTCTCGACGTGCCCTCCACCGGCATCGTTTCGAGCGAAGAGCTGGTGAAGGCTTACGCGCGTGTGGCCACCGAGCAGGGCGCCAGCATTGTAACGCGCGCGAAAGTCGAAGCACTTGTGCCGCAGCGTGATTCCATCCGCGCCACGTTGCGTGTTGGCGATGCCTACGATAGCGCGGTCGAAACGATTGAGGCGCGGTGTATCGTAAACGCGGCCGGGCTATACGCTGACGACGTAGCCGCGCTGCTCGGAAATCCCAGCTACAGAATTTATCCGGTTCGCGGTGAATATTGCGAGATTCGCGGCCCGCGTGCCTCGCTTGTTCGCGGACTGATCTATCCGCTGCCTCATCCGCAGGGTCTCAGCCTCGGCGTGCACCTTACGCGCACGTTGTGGAACACCGTTCTCGTTGGGCCGACGGCGCGGTACGTCGCTGAAAAAAATGATTATGAGCGGGACCGATTGGGTGTTGAGGATTTTGCTCGCCGTGCGCGGACATTGCTGCCTGAAATCCTGGAAGAAGATTTACAGCTCGCCTATTCCGGATTGCGTCCGAAGCTTGTTCCCCCTGATCAATTGGGCTTTCGTGATTTTGTAATCACGCGTGATCCAGCAGTTTCACGCGCCATTCATCTGGTCGGAATGGAGTCGCCAGGGCTCACCGGGGCACCCTCCATCGCTGAAGATGTTTTTCATCTCGTTTACGAAACACTGTGAACAGTTCGTCGTAGACCAACTGCCTCGTCAGCGGCAACCGAGCTTCATCGGCAGATCATCCTTCCTTAGCGGACAAGCTCGGAAACAAAGACCAGCATCACACCCTGCGAGTCCACCTGGGGTAGCACTTCACGAAGCGCTCGAAGCGTCGCAGCGCGCGGATGCCCGATGGCGATCGCCGAGCCGTGGGTACGGGCGTCTCGAATCGCCATCTGCAATCGATGTCGAATAGACGCGAACTCGGGAGCATCGTCTAGAAACGGAACATTGCGGTAATAAGAGCTCACTCCCATTCTGCGTGCGGTATCAAAGGCGATCGTGTCCACGCTTGTGCGGCTATCCACAAAGAAAAGCTTGCGGTCGCGTAGCGCCGGCATCAGCGCCGCCATCAAAGCCCCATCCGTAGTGGCCCGCGAGCCTTGATGATTGTTTACGCCGATCGCATCGGGAACCGTCTCCAGCATTTTCGCCACCATATCCGAAACGTCATCTCCCGACATTCCCCCATGAAGCTCCATTGCCTCAGCCCGTGCATGCCCGCGCGAATCCATTGGCAAGTGGAGCATCACTTGATAGCCGCGGAATCTCGCCTCGTGGTCCACTTCGGTCGAATATCGAAGATTCGGCAGCACCGACACGGTCAGCGGAAATGGCAGCGCAAACACCGCTTCGGCCGCGGCCCAATCTTGTCCCATGTCGTCCAGGATTATGGCCAGGCGAGCCCTCGCATTATCTTTAGCGTTTTCAGGTGGCGTAACGCAGCACGCCTCAAACGGTCCGCGAATGTGAATTGTGTGCGTGGCCGTTCCGTTATAGCTATATTCAAAACGCAGGAAATCCACGTTCGTATTCAGCGAACCCCGAGTCAAGCCGTGTCTTGTCGCCACACGATCCAGGGCCCTTACCAATGTAAGTTTCGCCGAGTTTGTCGCCGACGCCGCACTTCCAGGCAGGGCTATATAGAGATGGTCGGTGAGGTCAGGGTGGTGGGTATCTCCATGGTTATTGCCGACCTCACGATATGGGGGCCTTCCCTGCAATCTGGCGCTCGATATCGGCTCCCCCAGCGCAACCCCACTGGGGCAGACTTGTAGGAATTCTTTAGTGACATGGTGAATTTGCACCGTGGGAAGGTCTTGTCTTTTTTCGCAACCGGACACACCGATGCCGGTCACAACTAAAAAAACAAAAGTTCCTATCGAGGAAGAGAAATTCCTTTGCGAACAGGCAGACGTTTGGAGTTTTAGTGAAGACGTACGCGCGTCGCGCACTGCGAGCTTACGCCGCTTTGCGCGCTGGCGCCTTTAAGAGATCGATAGCTTTGTGAAGCACGGGATCCTCCGGCGAAAGCGGCTTGGGCTCCACAGTTTCATTGGGAGATGATGCCCCGTCGCTGGTATCGATTTGCTCGTCGCTCCCGGAGCGCACCGCAACCGTTGGTGCCACGCCATCTTCGATGATCGATTTGCCGGAAGAATTGTAATAGCTAGCAACGGTGAGAATCAGCGCCGCGCCATCGTCAAGCGGAATCAGTTTCTGCTCTGACGCGAGCCCAAATGTTCGCTCGCCGACTACGTCGCCACGATTATTCCCGGCGATGCCCGCCGCCAAAACTTCCGCAGGACCCGTGGTACTTACGGAGATCAACAGTGATACCGGATTCTTCCAAACCACTTTGGCAGGCTCAGCTGTAAAAGTCTGTCGCGACACGGTCTGTCCGCGCAGGGTTGCGATCGTACCGGAAGAAACAAACAGTCTCGCGATAGATATGGCCTCTGCAAAATCGCCTCTGCCGCAATCTCTCAAGTCAAGGACAACCTTGTGGATCCCCTGCTTATCCAGTTGCACGAGCTTTTCACGGATTTCATTCGCGCGGCCCGCATCGAGCGTGGGCAGTCTCAGCGCCATGATGTCGGGCTCAACCTTCTGCGTAACAATGCGCTGCGGACCTATCTGCGCTCGAACCAAATCCATATCTTGCGGTTCCGCGCGCCCTCTCCGCACCACAGCCACTCGCACTGCACTTCCCGCATCGCCGGCAAGAAGATTCATCGCCTGGCCCACCGACATGTCCCGAGTCGTAAAACCCGCAATCGCTTCCAGGATATCGCCACTTCGCAGCCCCACCGCCTGTGCAGGACTCTCAGGAAGCACCGAAACCACCACAATGTAGCCAAAGCGCTTGCTCAGCGTGACCCCAGTTTCGGCCTTCTTCGTACTCGCGAGCTTCTGCTTATAATCGATATACTCACGCGGCGTCAGATAACCGGATTGCGCGTCCAGCGCCTCGAGCAACCCGTGCAGCGCTCCCGCCGTCACCAGATGCAGATCGGGCTCATCCACATAATCCATTTGCACGCGCTGCAGTACTTCGCCGTATACCGTGAGCGAGCGGTACGTTTTGTCGTCACTTGTGCGGCCAAGAACGTAGCCAATCCCGACATACAGAAAAATGACCAGCGACAGCGCAATCACAATAAACTTGGCAAGCCTGCTCATGGGTTCACGCTCGCTTTTACGATCAGCAAATCATTATAGCATTTCCATCTCACGCGGCCCACCCCTTCAGTGCCCAGCGTGCCCAGCACCGCCTGGCAGTTCTTGAACCGGTCATCGTCGACGAAGATGTGCAGCGTAGCCAGGAGCTCGTTTTGTCCTTGGAGGGGAACAGGTTTATCGAATGGCGACAGTCCGCGCAGACAAACCACGCAGTAGACGTGATTTTGTTGTATCCTTACCACAGAAAAGCGATAGGCTCCTAGGTGCTCATTGTAACTCATTGATTTTAAGCCAGTTTAGTAGTGAAGCTGTGGTAGCTGAATTGCTCCTATAGTTCCTATAGATACCGCATGGCCCAGCAAACCACAATTGCTCGACAGGTAGAAACCTCTGGAATTGGCTTGCATACTGCCGTCCCCGGACACATTCGCTTGGTTCCCGCTCCGGCGGACACTGGCATCGTTTTCCGGCGCACCGATCTAGACAATTTTCCTATTGCCGCTGACGTGCGCAGCGTTGCGCGGGTCAGCTATGCCACCAGTCTCATGCGCCAGGGTGTTCTTATTTCCACCACTGAGCACGTACTGGCCGCGCTGTACTCTTGCAGTGTCGACAATGTATTCGTGGACCTCGACGCTATCGAAGTGCCCATCCTCGACGGCTCGTCGCAACCCTTTGTGGCCATGCTCGACCGTGCCGGCGTTCGCGGTCTCCGTCGCAAGCGGCGCTACCTAAAGGTGCTCCGTCCGTTGGAATTTTCTGACGGCGACCGCTATATCGGAATTTATCCCGCCGATAAATTTGGCGTACGCTGTCTGGTAGATTATCCGCATCCCGCGGTTGGCCGCCAGGAGGTGGAAATTCTAGTAAGCCGCGAAACATTCAGCCTTGAGCTCGCTCCAGCGCGAACCTTTGGGTTTGTGAAGGATTTCGACGGCCTACGCGCCAACGGTTTGATTCGCGGCGGCTCGTTAGAAAACGCAATTGTCTTGAATGAAGACAGTGTGATGAATGGCCCGCTCCGCTTTGACGACGAATTTGGCCGTCACAAGGCCCTCGATTTAATCGGCGATCTCGCGCTTATCGGATTCCCGCTCTTGGGTCGCGTCCAAGCCCACAAGGCCGGTCACGCCCTGCACACCCAGCTTGTCACACGGCTTTTGGCTGATCCTTCGCTCTGGACCATCACCACAGAAGGCCCCGACCCCGTGGCCTCGCGCGAACAAACCGAGACAACCGCGGTTCTGTTCGACGCGCAAGTTTCCGCCGATTGAGTTTCCGCCCGATTGACCTGCTAGGAACATCCTAAGTGAATAAAAACAGCTACCCATCCGCACCACACAATCACTCCAGCTCACCCCAATACTTCGCCAACGCTGCAAAGTCTTATCCCTCGGCAAGAGTGACACCAGGACATGGTCCCTCCTATGCAACGGAACGAATTTGAGCTGTTTCGTAGTACCGCGTCACTCGAATGTCAACAGGTGTTTTTTAGGCCGGCGATCAGCGATCGCCGGGTGTTGTTGTTAAATTTCTGCGGCTAGCGGACAATACAAATCGTATGGCTGCGTCCGATTTTGTCGTCGTGATTCTCGCTGCTGGAAAGGGCACGCGCCTGCGCTCAAGCCGTGCCAAGGTACTGCATCTTGCGGGAGGCCGCACGCTCGTCGAGAGTGTGGTGCGCGCCTGCCGACCGCTTGGCGCGAGGAAACTTTACGTGGTCGTGGGATACCAGGCCGATGATGTGCGCGCGGCCGTCGAGCCGCTGGGCGTCGAGACCGTCCTCCAACAGCCGCAACGTGGCACCGGGCACGCTCTCGTGGCGACGCGCCGAGCGATAGGCACAAGGGCAAAGCACGTTCTGGTTCTTCCCGGTGACGCGCCGCTGATCCACAGCGAGACGCTGCGCTCGCTTTTGGAAACGCATCGAAGCGGAAACGCGGCTGCGACCTTGCTCACTGCGGTAGTTGCAAATCCTACCGGCTACGGGCGCATCGTGCGCAAATCCGGAAATACCGTCGGTGCCGTAGTCGAAGAATCCCAGCTCAGTGAAGAACAGCGTCCCATGAACGAAATCAATTCGAGCATCTATTGTTTTACGCTCGAGAAAATCTGGCCGGTGCTCGCTCGCATTACCCCGAATAATGTTCACCGCGAGTTGTATTTGACCGATGCCATCGCCGTGCTCGCACAGCAGGGTCACACCGTGCTTGCTCAGGTGGCCTCCGACGCCCAGGAAGTGCTCGGGTGCAATACGCGCTCGGAGCTTGCGGAAGCCGACCGCGTGTTTCGCACGCGCAAGCGTGACGCTCTGATGGACTCAGGAGTCACCATTCAGTTACCGGAAACTGTGCTCATTGATCCCGACGTGCAAATTGGCGAGGACACTACTATCGAGCCCTGCGTGCAGCTTCTTGGGAAAACGCGCATTGGTGCGCGCTGCGTCATTCGCACTGGAAGTGTGCTGGCCAATTCGCAGCTGGCCGACGACGTGACCGTAAAACCGCACTGCGTGGTGGATTCGAGCCGCCTCGACACTGGAGTTGTCATCGGACCATTTGCGCGGCTGCGCGCGGAAACGCACATTGGTGCTGGCGCGCGCATCGGTAATTTCGTTGAGTTGAAGAACAGCATCGTCGGCCAAGGCACAAAAGCGATGCATTTGACCTATCTCGGTGATGCGCGCGTCGGCAGCAAATCCAACATCGGCGCGGGCACGATTACCTGCAATTACGATGGGATGCACAAAAATCCGACAACCATTGGCGATCGCGTTTTTATCGGCAGCAACGTCGCGCTAGTTGCGCCCGTAAGAATCGGACATGGCGCGTATGTCGCAGCAGGATCGGTCATTACGGAAAATGTGCCAGCCGACGCTCTAGGCATCGCGCGCAGCCGCCAAGCGACCAAACGTAACTGGGCCGCTAAGCGCCGCCGCGCGTTTGCTGCGGAATCGAAACCCCTGAAACCCCGCACGCGCTCAAGATCGCGTACCCGACCCAAACGAAAACCCCGCAATAAATCATCACCGCCCTCCAGACGTCAGTCGCGCAGCAGCCGCATGGCCCGCTCGAAGGGCCGACCTCGCAAATCGCCTAAGCACTAATCCCAGCGCCGGGCGCGAGTAACTCCAAGCTTTACTACCTTTTAGCGGTTATTATCGCAAAGCGGCTCTTCCGCATCCAATGGAGTGTATGCTGAGCCGGTTCCCGGAGGGGAGCATTCATCCTATCGGGAGGGCTCCTCTGGATCTTGTACCGGGTAGGCCTGGGGGGCTTTGCGAATCTGGCGTACTGCCCCGCGCTCGGCCTAGCGTTTTAATGGTTTTTCGGTTACCGGGCGCTTAAGAAGCGTCCAGTGATAGGTTGTTAAGCCGTAATGGGCGGAAAGGATTAAGTCGTGCAGGTACTCTCCCGAGGACAATGTCTGAGACATGATCAGTATGGACTGGGGGTGGTCATCGAATCTGACCCCGAACGAACATCGATTGACTTTGACGATCATGGGACCAAACTATTTGTAACCACTATGATGAAAGCGGAACTGCTTGGGGAAGCACCTCCGCAAAAGGCCAAGGCTCGCCGCCGCCGGGCACCGAAGGCCAGGGTCGCACCCGTCGCATCAGCTCAAACCCAGCAGCGGCGCACTGAAATCGTAGCTTTGTCGGCCCTACGTTCGCGGCGCTCCCGAGCAGGCCAGAGGCGAAGCAGTCGTAGCGCGTAGCTTAATCAGAGAGAAGGAAGAGTTGAGCCGGGTCGAGCTGAACGTTCGCAGGGAAGGATTGCCCTTTAAGGGCTGACCCAACGTCTTTTGTTGCTTCGGCTTGCAGATGATAATCGGCCGGATTTGCGGGCGGCGCGTTCAGCTTCAGATACAGGGTAGTGCGAAAAGGTGATTCGCTTACCGCTGCAAGCCAACACGGGAATCTATTGCTCTCCGGTGCGGTGCTCAACCCTGCCGGTGCGTCTGCAAAACGGATGTAGTGGGCCCGGATGCCGACGTGGCGCACCGGCTCTGGAATGTCTTGTTCGACCTGCAGCTTGACTCCCCAATCGCTCGCCTCGATGCAGTGTTGACCGACTGCGCGCGCGCGTGAAAAGTTTTTACAGCCGGTGACTTGCGCTGCCGCCATGTTCGGAGGTCGCTGAAAGACTTCCTCTTTGCGTCCGAACGCGGCCATCGTTCCGCCGGAAAGAACCAGCAAGTTGTTGCAAATCCGATACACCTCTTCGAGATTGTGGCTCACAAACAAAATCACTCCGGTAAAGCTTGCGAGCGTCTCGCGAAACTCCCTCTCCACCTGGCTGCGAAGATGCGTGTCGAGCGCCGAAAATGGCTCATCGAGTAGTAAAACCTGGGGACTGGTCGCGAGAGCGCGGGCCAGCGCCACGCGCTGCTGCTGACCGCCGGAAAGCTCCCGCAAATATCGCGACTGCAAACCCTCGATGTGCGCCCGCTTCAGTTGAACATCGATGATTTCACGCTGCTCGGTCTTCGGCAAATGTGCGATACCAAACGCAATATTTTCCGCTACGGTGAGATGCGGAAATAAAGCGTAGTTCTGAAAGACGAGGCCAACGCGCCGCGCTCGGCTCGGCAAATTCACCCCGGCGCTGGAGTCAAAAAGCACGCGGCCATTGAGTATAATCTTGCCACGGGTAGGACTTTCCAGGCCGGCAATCGAGCGAAGTGTTAGGGTCTTGCCTGAGCCCGAAGCGCCCAGTATTCCCAGCGGCTCAGCGCCTGCCTCGAACGCCAATTCCAGCGTGAACTCTGGCAAACGCTTTTCGATCTCCACACGCAGCTCCATCCTAGAACTTTCCGCCCGGGGCCGCGCCGCGTCCTTGGCTCAGGGCCATAATTTGGCGCTGGCGCCGCGTCCAAACCGCCAGGGCGGCGAGCACCGCAAACGAAATTACCATCACAATCGCTACCCATAGAGCGGCCTGCCGCGTCTGGCCACTCTCGATCGCGAAGAATATTGCTACCGGTAAAGTCTCCGTTTTTCCGGGAATGTTTCCAGCCAGCATGAGTGTGGCTCCGAATTCACCGAGCGCGCGCGCGAATGAAAGAATCACTCCGGCAACAATCCCGGGCCAGGCTAGTGGCACTGCCACGCGCCAAAAAACACGCCATTCCGAGGCGCCGAGTGTTCGCGCCGCCTGCAATAGCTGCGGATCAAGCTGTTCGAGAGCACCGCGCGCGGTCACGTACATTAAAGGGAAGGCGACGACGCTTGCGGCAATCACCGTGGCGGGCCACGAAAACACCACCACAACACCCAGCTTCATCAGCAGTTGTCCTAGCGGGCCGTGTTTGCCAAGAAGAAGCAGTAAGAAGAAACCGACCACCGTTGGGGGAAGCACGAGCGGAAGCAGCAGGAGGGCATCGAGCAACTCCCAGGTTCGCGCGTGACCGCGCAGTCTCCACCGGGCCGCCGCCACCCCCAGCACCAGCGTAATGACGGTGGCGGTGACTGCGGTGCGCAGCGAAGTCCAAACCGGCGCTAGGTCGGCTGGCATTTGCATGTTGGTCAGCGCACGTCCGTGATGGTCACCACGCGTTAGTGGACGACAACAAGAAAGCCACGTTTCTCAAAAATTTCACCGGCGGGTTGGCCTCCGAGATAAGCGAGAAATTCCCGCGCCGCATCGGAATGCTGGCTCGAGCGAAGGACGGCCGCTGGATAGCGGATTGCTGCGTGCGAACTCGCGGGAGCCTCCGCAACTATCTTGACGCCATGATTCTGTAAGGCATCCGAGCGGTAAACAATTCCAGCGTCTACGTTTCCGGTTTCTACGTAGGTTAAAACCTGGCGCACATCTTTCGCCAGCACCGACTTACCGTTCACAATATCGAGGAGTTTCAAATAGCGCAGAACTTCCTGCGCATACTGCCCCGCAGGAACGCTGCCAGGCTCACCGAGCGCAACGCGGACTACGCTCGTGCGCGCCAAGTCCGCAAACCCCGTAATTCCAGAGGAATCGTGAGGCACAATAAGCACAAGTTGATTGTGAACGACGTCTCGGCGAGTGGCGGCGAGTAGCAATCCCTTGGCGTCAAGCGCGTCCATCTGCTTCGGTGCGGCGGAGATGAATATGTCAACAGGAGCGCCGTTTTCGATTTGCTGCTGGAGCATTCCCGAAGCGCCAAAATTAAAGGTGATCGTGACGGCCGGGTGTTGTTTAACGAACGCGATTCGCATTTCTTCGAGGGCATCTTTGAGACTGATTGCTGCGGATACCGTCAGCGAGACCGGTTCACGAGAACGAGCTAAGGTTTTCCCGAGCCCGTGCGCTGATCCAAGGCTGTTGTCCAGCCTAAAAGAAAACAGCGGCGCCAGAAGCAACAGCGGTGCTGCAAGGAACACGAAGCGAATCAGCCGGGGAATCATCTTCGTCTCCTGCGGCCGTAACTCACTCTATCTAGTTTAGCACGATTAAAATCGTTAACCTGCAGCAGATTTAGCCTTTCTGGTGGGCAGCAACGATCTTATTCACAGAAGCGTCCGAAAGGTTAGATGCGCGCAGCCTCTTCTTGCTCGAAGGCGTGATACGAGGAGCGAACTAGCGGGCCTGATTCGACGTGTTTGAACCCCATAGCTTCGCCGAGAACTTTGTATTCGGCGAATTCATCGGGATGAACAAAACGGACAACGGGGAGATGCTCGCGGGTTGGTTGCAGATATTGTCCGAGGGTGAGGATACTCGTCCCTTGCGCGGCGAGGTCTTGCATGGCAGCGAGCACTTCCTGTCTTTGTTCACCGAGACCGAGCATAAGCCCGGTTTTGGTGGGCATTTGCGGCGCAAGCTCTCTGGCGCGCCGGAGCAACTCGAGCGAACGCTCGTATAGGGCGCCCTTGCGAACCTGGCGATACAGGCGCGGCACCGTTTCGGTGTTGTGATTAAGAACGTCCGGCCGAGCGGCGATAAGCGTCTCCAGGGCCGACCATTCACCGCGAAAATCTGGAATCAGAACCTCGATCTTGCAAGCCGGCAGCCGGCGGCGAATTTCTGCAATGGTGCGTGCAAAAATTGCCGCGCCTCCATCAGGCTGGTCGTCACGGTTCACCGAAGTGACCACAGCATAGCGCAAACCCATTTTTACCGCCGCTTCGGCGACTCGCAGCGGCTCATCTTCGTCGGGTGGACCCGCAGGCTTGCCCGAGGGAACAGCGCAGAATCCGCAAGCACGCGTGCAAATGTTGCCCAAGATCATGAAGGTCGCGGTGCGATGCTCCCAGCATTCGCCCATGTTGGGGCAGCGCGCGCTCTCGCAGACAGTGTGCAAATTCAGCGTGCGCATCAGTCGTTTCAGTTCTTGGTAGTTCGGGCCACCAAAGAATTTTACTTTGAGCCAGTCGGGGCGAGGATGGAGTTCACGTGATGCTGCTAAGGGCGCAACAGGCACCGAATTCGCAATGATGTGGAAGGGCGAAGCCATTAGATTTCAATTGTATCGTTCCGAGACCAAGGACTCAATGTCGATTCGACCCCGCTTCGGTGAGCTGGCGTCGCGTGGCCTCGAGCGTAAACGTCAGCGATTCGCGGGGAATGCTATTCACGAAAGGGCCGACGAGCCAGCCCAATCCAGCCGGGATATCGCGGGTAAGCGAAGCGGACTCGCACTGAACGTAGGTGCCGCCATCGCGCTCGATGATTCGCCACCAGGTTTCCATGCGCCAGAGGTAGCCGCCATCATCACCCGGAGCTTTTTCGCGTTCGTCGCGTTTGTCGGGGGCTTGGACCTCGGCGATTCGGGTAGCCGAGCTGCGACTCGTGGCGCGTGCCAAATCCAGTCGCGTGTAATGTATCTGGTGTTCGGTGTTGAGTATCACGGTGACCACTTTTTTCCGCCGGAAGCGCAAAAACACCCGGAAGTCGTCGCCATTGCGAGCCAGAAGCTTCGATCGCTGAACATCCGGGGTGTAATATTTCGCGTGATGATCGTAGTCCTGAAGTACCCGCAAAATGTCTTCAAGTCTCGCGCCGGGAACGAAAATCACCCCGACCCAATGGTGAATCAGGCCGTGCGGGCACAAAATTGCGTGGCCGTCGTCTCTTGTTTCGAGGCGCTTGATTTTAACGCTGCCGCTGGCTAATTCAGCGATGGCCCTTGCACGCTCGACGTCTGGAAGAGCATCCACCCACAGAAACGCTGGCGAATGCAGAAGCTCCGGCGAGTGCTGGGCGTCGGTGAGTTGCACGTATTGTTGAAAGGCTTGAATGGTGGCTGGCTTGAGTCTGGCTAGGGCCGCGTCTGTTTGCGGGGTTAGGGCAAAGCCAAGGCTGGTGGTTGCCAACACGCCCAGCACGAGCCAGCCGATCATTTGCCTTGGTGTGCTGGGGAAATTAGGTGACAGGCGACACCTGTTTCTTACAGTTCTTCGCGCTATCTCGGGGGTTATGCCGCTGATTTTGAGTAATCTATCAATATCCATGGGCCGGTCTCTGCTAGTTAGGATGCAGCCGGAGGGCCATGGGCCTGTTTCGTGTTTAACCTGTTGAGGGTTAGCAGGCAAACGCCAAGAGCTGAAAGAACCTAGGAGCAAGACCATTTGTGGAGTTGGCGGGTTGGGTAGCTCGCACACGACCCCTTGCGGAGCCGCTGTCCCCGCGCGGCCCCCAACCCGTTACATCGAGATTAGTCGGCGGCATTGTGAGCGGCAATGGGCCAGTCATGCCAATCGAAAGGGTACAACAGTATTAGTACTAGGCACCTTTGAAGGCTCTGGTTTTGAACCAGTGGGAGGACAGCGAAAGTTTGGCAGTCTTAATTGAGATGCGAGTTCCAGTTCAGACTTTTCAAGTACGTTTGCGGCTAGAAGAGCCCGCCTCGAGCTGGCCAAGGCACAGGTCTCAGCGGAATGGGGTCAGAGTTAGCGGCTACCACGGGTATCGCTACGCGAAGATGCAGGCTTTGCCGCCGCTTTGGCCTTTGTCGAATGCTGCTTGAGGGGCGCTTTCGTATATTCCAGGCGCAAATTGAGAGTTCTTTCTCGACCTGCGCTCACCTGAACGTTGTGCATCCATTCGGAGAATAAACCTTTGGAATCGGCGCGCACCTCGTAATTGTCGGTTTTGAGTTTCGAGATCCTAAAGCGACCCTGAGAATCAGCGTGCACGATGTGCACTTTCATTCCTGCCGAGGACTGGTAGGTGACCAAAGCATGGGAGATTGGTTTGTCGTCTGGCCCGATGACTGTTCCGGTCAAGGTTGCATGACCAGTGTGCCTTTGCGCGGCCAAAACGCTCTGCGGATAGATGATCGCGTAAGCAACGATGCAAAAGGCCAGGGCAGCGGAGCTGGTGCTGAACAGCACAATGGCCAGAAACAATTTGTTTCGCATCATTTTCCTCCGGCACAGGTCGACACATTGACTGTATCTCGTACCGGGGAGGTTAGGCGTCTTGCGAGGAGCAGCTGTGCCGGATAGAAAACCTGTCTGTTAGTACAGGCTCGGCCGCTTCGCCGTTGAATCGTTGCGAGGCTCGCGCTTGGCGGAACGGCATGGCCTCAGCGGGCGCCTCTACGGCGGACAGGTGATTTGCTTTTCCGGGCCGCTCCGTGTATTTCCATGTAAGGAGACACGATGCCGCGATATCTCACAATGCACACGCTTGCATGCCTGACGCGACAAGGCGCCGAGGCCCTTGCGGAAAAACTGCGTAATGCGACGACCGTGAAGAGTTGCCGGGTTCTGGTCAACATGCAAGAAGGAAAAATGGTCGTCGAGTTTGAGGCTGGCGATCGCGAGACGCTGGACGCTTGGCTGCACACCGCGGGCTTTCACTACGATTGGGTGCTGCGGCTGGAGCTGGAGAGCCGCGACGGCAAACTTTTATCTATATGATCCCAACATCTTCGTCGGGATTGACGTCGCGCTCTCCGTTGCAGAAGTGGCCGAATATTGGTAACTTGTAGGGCGTTTCCCGCTGGTTGTTTCCGGTGCATTAGGTCCAAACAAGGTTTCTGAGCTAACTAGACTGGAGAAAAAATCATGGCAGATTATGCTCACCCCGAAGTGCTCGTAACCACCGATTGGGTGACCGCGCACACACATGACCCCAAGATTCGCATTGTAGAAGTCGACGTAGATACGACGGCGTATGATTCAGGTCACCTTGCGGGGGCCCTCGCTTGGAACTGGCAAACCGAGCTGCAAGACGCGCTAAGGCGCGATTTGGCCGAGCCGCGCGCATTTGAGGAGTTGCTCGGGCGTGCCGGTATCTCGCCCGATACGACGATTGTCCTTTACGGTGACAACAACAACTGGTTTGCAGCATGGGCCTTCTGGCAATTGAAATATTATGGGCACGAGAAAGTCCTTATCATGAACGGGGGCCGCAAGAAATGGCTGGAGCAGAAGCTTCCTCTGACCAACGATAAACCCAGCTACCCTCCGACGACGTATAAAGCCAAGCAGCCGAACGCGGCAATCCGCGCCAAGCGCGACGACATCTTCGCCATTCTGGAAAAGCGTTCCAATGCGCAAATGGTGGATGTGCGTTCGGTTGATGAATTCACCGGGAAAATTATTGCGCCTCCGGGCATGACCGAGACAGCGCAACGCGGCGGGCACATTCCAGGCGCGGCCAATATTCCCTGGGCCCAGGCCGTCAATGAAGATGGCACGTTCAAGTCGGCTGAGGCGCTCAAGCAGCTGTACGGCGCGAAAGGGATCAGCGGCAACAACGAGGTCATTGCGTACTGCCGTATCGGCGAGCGCAGCTCACATACCTGGTTTGTACTGAAGTACTTGCTGGGATTTGAAAAAGTTCGCAACTACGACGGTTCGTGGACTGAATGGGGCAATCTCGTGGGCGCGCCGATCGAAAAAGAAACCGCTGCAGCGGTGGCAAAATAACGCACTCAAGGGCGTACCGGCTACCTTAGCTCGCCGGGTTCGATGCCGTGATGCCGGGCATCGCTTTCGAGATCATCGAACTTGGATTGCAGTGATTTCTTGTGGACCTCGAGCTGCTTCACCTGCTCCGCCAGTGGCGTCATGTTGTAGCGGCTTCCATGCTGCATTCCCCCGTCAGGTGCTGCGTTACTGGCCCTGAAATTTTTGAGCTTCTGAATCTGCCGCTCAACGTACTCAAGCTGGGAACGTAGCGGCGCGAGACGCTGGCGATACCATTCAGCATCTTTGATATCGTCGCCGGATTTCCGTGTTTCCTGAGCCTGCTGATCGAGTCTCTCGGACGCCTCGCCTTTGATTGGGTGACGCACCGCGGGATTCCCAACCACTGAAACACTCCCTGTCAGTCCAGAGACGTCCTCGTTCGTCCAAACCTTTTTCGTTTTCTTGTTGGCCGCACCTTGCGCTGCGGCAGTTTGGGGAGCTAGTGACTCGCCCGATGGGCGCTCGGCCGAATTTCCATTGGACGAAGACTGCGCGCATAAATCATTGCCGAAAAATGGATGGGACAATACGTCAAAGAATACGAGGGCAAGCGCCGAGAGCGTGGCACGCAATAGGATACTTTTCATGGAAAGCGCCCTTTTCCTCGCTCCACGATTGTAGCTCGGGAAATTCTAAGGGTCGGAGGGGACTGGCCGCACCTTGTTCAATTCAGCACGAATCACTGTAAGTGCTTCCGCCGGCGGGCCAATACGCTTGTATTGCTTCATTCTGGTCCGGACATGCATTCCCATTGCGAATAAAAATTTCCTGCCCTCGAGATTGTAATCATATAGCACCGGAAACCAAATGCCTGGCGCGACCTCCGATTGCTCGAAGATAATGTGGCCGCCCTTGTAAACTTTCGCCAGTACGCCGCCACCGAATGCCATATCCTCAAAAATTTCGGCGTCTACACGCGCGAGCTGTCCGGCGGATTCATCCAACCATACGGTTGCGCGTATGTGGGAAAAAATCGCGGTGACTCGGGACGTTGATCTATATGCGGGATTTGGATCCAGGTGAAATTTAGCGAGGGTCTGGCCTTCAACACTCTCGCGGCCCATCCACGTAAAGAGGAAGGCATCGAGGGTGGCATCGACCAATTCTTCGCGGTCCTTTTGCTTCTTTCGATATTTGGCCAGGGCTTCTCGTTGCGCACGCCCATTGGTGTTCATCGCCCACACTAACGCTTTCTCAAGCTTGCGAAGCTCCTCGGCGTAGCCAACCGGGTCAATTGGCCTCCCATCAGGATGGACGGGAATTTTGTCTGCCCCGGTACCGGTTGGAATCACGCGAAAGGCCTGCTCCTGGATGATCGGCGATTCTTCGGCGGTCTTGCGCGCCAGTCGATGCTCTATGTGTTCATAGACGTCGACCTCCGCGTCATCGTGATGCTGGTTGGCAATCACCCGTTTAAGCAGCACTTGTTTGTCTGGGACGCGGGGCTCGGAATCGTTGTGAAGGTATGGAGCTACGCAGACGGCCAACATCCCGGAGGAACTCGTCAGCATCACCACCATCGCCAGTCGGAAAACCCACCAGTGCATACGCGCTCGAAGGCGGCAACAGGCCGCATATTTATTGGATTCATTTTAGCGCGCAGTGTTGCTAGGAATATCGAGGCGCGCCTCCAACAGAATAAGCTTATATGTTGCGGGCACACTTCTACTTCTCTGAACCCGCGTTTCAGGATGGATACCCCCAAAGCGAGGGCTTCGGTGGTTGTTTCTGTTGTTTTTGCTGTCTCTGCTGCTCTTCGGTCCCTGGAGAAACGATGCCATTCACCCGTGCATACGCGATAGACTGCCCGAGATGCTCACGCCAGGGCCTTACAATTACGTTTCATCTTCACCTCTCGGCAATGACATGATTACGGTTTAGGTTTGGTTTCTTCGTGCTGGTGCTGCTGGGCTTGCCGAGCCGCGGTCCACGGGGGAACAACGCCGGTAGCTCGGGCATAAGCAATCGCCAACCCGAAGTGCTCATGCTGATGTGTGCCGAGAACGAAATATGCCCCACGGACGGTGCTGTTGGTTCCCATCAGCTTGATGGGTTTCTCCAAGTCCGCATCGGATGTATTCAGGATGGCCCTGCGAACGTGCTCGAAGGACTGCTTCAGTGTGGCGACAACCTTCTCTTTATCGGTTACTTTGTCCAGGCCACGGCTGTCGATTCCTTCCGGGGGCTGGACCCCGGTTGCCCGAAGCAGGCCAAAGTTGCCGCCGGCAATGTGCATGTAGATCTCACTGACCGACCGAACGTCTTTATTTGGCCGCCAAGCATATTTCTCCGCGGGCATGGCTTCCGCCAAACTCACAGCTTTCTTCGAGAAATCGTCCCAGTCGGCCAGGAATTCCGCGCGAAATCCGCTTGCAGGCGCAGCCTGCGCACAGACAGTGGGAGCGATGACCATCGTAAGCGCTACTATTACGAGCCCTCCAACGAACATGTCCCGTTTGGATTGGTTTGGCATAGTTCACCCCAACAACCAAGCTTCTTAGCTCTAGTAAAAACACGGCCTGGCTGCCTTTACCCGCTAACAGTACCTGACGCCACCGAAACCCACAACATCTACTTATCTCTCAAGAATTAAGGTCTCTGAGGGGAACGAAATAGGGGAGCGAACCGTCTATACTAGTGCGCGTCGATATCAGTATAGTAGTAGATGTGCAACTTTGTGCGCAGCCGCGCCGTATTCTCTAACAGAATTGGCCGATGAAGCTCAGAAACCTCAAGAAAGCAAGTGTCGCTCTCGGGGAGACCTTCCGCCTCTCCCTGGATGCGCTGCGTTCTCATAAGCTTCGCAGCCTCCTCACGCTTCTCGGGGTCATTCTTGCCGTGACAACTCTCGTGGCGGTCATGAGTCTTGTGGATGGCCTGAACGGCTATGTTGCAGACAAAATTGCGAACCTCGGTGCTGACGTTTTCGTGATCGATCGCTTCGGGATCATCACCAGCTTTGACGCCTGGATCAAAGCTCAGAAGAGGCCGCCACTGTCGGTCGAAGACTACCGTGCGCTTTCTGAAGAGATGGGCACGGCGAAACAAATTGCCGCCATCGAACAGGCGCTTTCCGACGTGCGCTACGGAAGTGCCCTATTTGAGGACGTTAACATTGTCGGGGTGAGCTCAAATTACGCGGATATACGCAGCATCAATTTGGCTACCGGACGCTTTTTGACCGACTCCGATGATCTGCACCGCTCGCCCGTCTGTTTCATCGGCGCCGACATCGCCAAAAAATTCTTCTCCAATGTTGACCCCGTTGGAAAAACGATTCGCGCTGGCTCCGCCTCTTACCTCGTCGTCGGAACAGCTGTGGCCATCGGAACCGTCTTGGGACAGTCTCGCGACACCTTTGTACTAATCCCGTTCGGAACCTTTCGCAAGGAATGGCATAAGCCCAGGCAATCCATTACATTCTTCGTGCAAGCGCACCACGCCGAACTGCTCGATCAATCCGAGGATGAGGCGCGCATGCTCCTTCGCACCCGCCATCACGTGCCCTATGCCTCTCCTGATGATTTCGGCATCGTTGGCTCGGCCTCGATTACTAGTCTGTGGGAGTCGCTCACCGCGAGTATCTTCCGGATGGCCCTGGGGCTTACTGCTGTCTTCTTGGTTGTCGGTGGTATCGTCATTATGAACATTATGCTGGCGAGCGTCACGGAGCGTACTCGCGAGATTGGCATCCGCCGATCTCTTGGCGCGCGGCGCAATCACATCATCATGCAATTTGTCGCCGAGTCCGCGGTGCTCTCAGCAGTTGGGGGTGTTGTAGGCATCCTGTTGGCGTTGGGGATTGAACAGCTCGTGCGCGCCACAATATCGCTTCCCCTGCGTACGCCGGTGAGCGCCGTCATCGTGGCCCTATCACTGTCCACCGGTGTTGGTCTGTTTTTTGGCATTTACCCGGCGATGCGCGCCGCGCGTCTCGATCCCATCGAAGCCCTTCGCGCGGAATCATAAGGAGCACGCTATGGCCCAGTCGCATCGTGAAAATCTGAAGCAGGCGCTGGACACTCTGCGCACCCACAAACTGCGCAGCCTGCTTACCGTCCTTGGGGTGGTGCTGGGTGTCAGCGTCATCATGCTCGTCGCGGCAATCGTAGCGGGTTTCGATAAAACCGTAACCGACGCCATGAGTGAGTATGGCAACGATACGGCGTTCATCTCACGGTTTGACCAGGGGCCTCACAACGGACGCCGTCCCAAAGAAGAGCGCATGCGTAAGCCGCTCACGCTCGAGGATGGCGAAGCGATTCAGTCCGGCTGTCCTGCCGTGAAGAACACCACGGTTTGGATCAATCAGTGGGAAAACACGCACAAAGTTCAGACGCGCGACGGCAGCGTTTCGGCCATCGATTTTCGCGGTGTATTTGCGAACTTCGCACAGGTCTATGCGAATGCAAATATCCTCGACGGCCGCTTCTTCACAGAGGCCGAAAATATTCATCGCGACAAAGTTGTGGTCATCGGCGAAAACGTAGGGCCCGTTCTTTTCCCAGGGCGCAGTGCCGTCGGGAAAGATATCTTCATTGATGGCTCCGCCTTCATGGTCGTCGGCGTGGTTCAGAAACCCAAAGGTGGCATGGGGCCGGATGATGAGGACCGCAGGGTCTTGATCCCATACCTCACATTCCGCAAAATTTATCCTGGCGCTTACGAAAATGCCATCCGCATCCAGTCGCTGACACCGGCCATGCTAGATGCAGCCGTCGATCAAGCTCGCGACGTCCTGCGACGGCGCCGCAACGTAAAATACAGCGAGAAGGACAATTTCTCGATCGAGACTGCCCAGCAGTCGGTTCAACAGTTCCACGAAATTGTCAGCACAGTTTTCCTGGCAACAATCGTGCTCAGCTCCATCGGTCTATTGATCGGCGGCGTTGGGGTTATGAATATCATGCTGGTCAGCGTGACCGAGCGCACTCGTGAAATCGGCATTCGCAAAGCCATTGGGGCTCACCGCAGCGACATCACCTGGCAATTCTTGCTCGAGGCCATGACCCTCACCGGGGTGGGCGGCATCATCGCGCTTGTTTTTGTCAATGCGCTCGTGTTCCTCATTCGCGCCGCCTTGAAATGGCAAGCCGTTGTGCCTCTGTGGGCTGCGGCTGCCGGCCTGACCGTAAGTATTTCGATTGGATTAATTTTTGGGGTTTGGCCTGCGGTCAAAGCCGCGCGCCTTGACCCTGTGGAAGCTTTGCGTTACGAATAGCGCCTGCCGGTAACCAATCTCACGAGCTGCAATGTAATTCAGACTTCTTCGGGGGCAGCCGGGAAGTTGCGCTGGAATTCCGGAGATTGCTTGCGAACATCGAGCCAATCGAAGAACGCGTCGGGGGTCTCCAGCCAGATCTTGAACCAGTTCATAATCTCTTCTTTTTCGGCGCGCTTGTGCGGTTCGACTTTTGCGTTGCGCGCGATCATCTCGGCACGCCTGCGTCCGAGCCGCGCAACTTCAAGGACCCGTTCGACTGCGGCGGCTTCATGCTCAGCGCGGAAGCGCCGCAAGAGTTCGTCGAGGCGGATGAGACACATCTCGGCTTCCTCGAGAGTGCCGAAATGCAGCAAGTCGTGGAATTCTTCTTCGTAATGTCCTTCCGTATCGGCTTTGGTCGACCACACTACGCGCAGACCAGCAGTTTCAAGAACGCCGGCGATATAGTCCGCCGACGTTTTTCCGCCGGTACCTAAGCGGGCAATAAGCTGGCGGCGAATCTGCTCGACCTCGGCAGGCGTATATTTCGGAACGCGCAGCTCGCGCGCGACTTCCAGAATCATTTTCTTCTTGGTGGGATGTTCGTTCTGGGTCATGAGCGTTTTTTCGAGTGAGGCTTCTTCCTGGAACCTTGCTTCTTTATACTGCGTTCCTTCTTCGGTGGCTCTTTTTTCTTCAACAGCGCCGCGGGTTCGCTGGTGTCGACTGGGGTGTTCTCAACTTCCGGAACCTCAATCTGGGCGAGCTCGGACTGCGCATTAGGTCTGAGCAGGCGACGATACCTCGCGACATTGGTGTTGTGCTCGGCCAGCGTCTTGCTAAAGAAATGACCACCCTGTGTATTCGCGACAAAATAATAGTAGTCCACCGGCGCCGGCTCGAGTGCGGCTTTTAGAGAAGCCTCACCAGGGTTGGCGATGGGCCCCGGAGGAAGACCTGGGTGCTGATAGGTATTGTACGGCGAATCGATGCGCAAGTCTGTGCCAGTTAACGTTCCGGTGTATTTCCCCTTTAGCATGAGCGCATAGGCCACTGTTGGGTCGCATTGCAGCGCCTGACCTCGGCGCAGACGATTGGTGAAAACACCCGCTACGATGGGACGCTCGGCGGGAACCGGCGTTTCCCGCTCGACCAGAGAAGCGAGCGTCGCAACTTGCTCAAGCTTGCGACCACGCGACTCCGGATCGGGCGAGAGCCTTTGCCAGACTTCGCGGAAGCGGTGAACCATGGTCTCGACAACGTCGTGCGCCGACGGATGGCGCGGAAAAGGATATGTGGCCGGAAAGAGAAAGCCCTCGAGAGTACGGGCGTTCGGAGCGAGATCCAGAATGGGCGATGGGTCGCGTGCTGCTGCAAGAAACTCATCACGGTTGAGCACCCCTTGCTGCTCAAGAAGCTGCGCGATGTCGAACATGGTGTAGCCTTCCGGCACAGTGACGCTTTTTTCGTAAATTTTTCCGCTGGAAATGGTGTTGAATACCTCGCCGGCGGTTACCGCGTGGTCGAAGAAATATTCGCCGGCTTGCAGGGTGCGCCGAGGATGGCGGCGACTCAGTAACTCAAAAACTGTAGCGCTACGCACCACACCATTCCTGGCGAGAATGCGTCCGACGAACCTGCCCGAAGCGCCGTGCGGCACGGTGACGAAGACACCCTCTTGAGGAAACCGCTGGTAGGGTACCTTAAGGGAAATCCACAGCCATCCCGCTAAGCCGCCCGCGGCGAGAAGGAAAAGAACGACGAGAAATGCAACTGCGCGGCGCATGTCAGCTTTGTGGCCTTCCCTTTGCGCGCAGATTGGCGCGAACAGTATTGCGAGAATTGCCGCGACGCTGTTGGAGATAATCGCGGAGAATGATTGCGGCCGCTACCGAATCCATACCGTGTTTTTCGCCCTTGCCGGAGAGCGCGGCAGCGAGCGGTCCCGCAAACTGATCTTCGAGCTGTTCGGCTTCCCAGCTTGTCAGGCGCTCGTCCATTAACTCCACCGGTAAGCCAAGTTGGTTTTCCAGGCGCTTGGCAAAGCGTTCGACTTCCTGGGCCATGTCGCCACGCGAGCCGTCAAGTCGCAAGGGATGACCAACCACCAGCAGGCGAGCACCATTGTCGCGCGCGATCTCGCGCAGGCGCTTGATATCGTCGCGGCGATTCTTGCGCACGAGCGTTTCGATCGGCCGGGGCAAAACGCCAGACGCGTCAGACACGGCGAGACCGATGCGCTTGCGACCGTAGTCCAGCGCCAGAATGGGCGACGCGGCAGGCGCGGCACGTTTTTCGGTACTTGCGGTCATCGTAGAAATTATAGCGCGATGGCTCTGGTTATACCGGCCGGTGCGCGATACCCATCTTAAAGTTGTCCAGTGTGAACTGGACGTACAAGTTAGGCTCGCTGTGTCCAAGCCGGAATCTCCGCGTCCTTAGCGAGAACGAAAGCGAAAGACTTACCCACAGGAAATCACTCCAGTTCAGAAATCCCCGACCATGATTGAGGTTTCAACGCCCACGGAATTTGCCAATCGTTAGTGTTAGGACTGCAGTATTGATTTGGCGTTCTTGCCTGTTGCCAACAACATGGTCACGCTCTTGCTGCGGGCATGAGGAGAAAAGAACTGGATCACATCATCATCGTAAAACGTCAAACCGGTTGCACTGAGTCCTTGGGCATAAGCGGCAAGATACAGCTTGCCGCTTACGATGCCAGCTTCAAGCTGCACGGCGCGATATCCGCGATTGCCGAAGCGCCCCAATATGATTTGTAGGTCCGCAAGGAAGAAGATGTCCGCGGCAGCATCGGCTGGCAACTGCTGATCGAGACCCAGATGACCAGCCTGAGCGCGGAAGTTTCCCTCTTTCAGGCATTCGAACACCTGCAAGTCACGATGCAACACGTAGGCCCCGGGATCGAGACCTTCGACTGCGTTCACAATCAAGTAGAGCTCGTTCAGAGCCGTCCCTTGTGAATCCAGGAAGTCCGCTGGAATACCACGAGTAGCTCGATCCAGCATGGTCGAGAGCTGTGGCAGCGTGATCGGTACTTGCGCAAACTTGCGTGCGGAGCCCCGGCGAAGGATAACCTGTTCGATTGGATCACGAGGTATTTCCGCATCCGAGTACGGGTGGAGCTGAACGATGGGTCCGGTTGGCGGCGGCAGTTTAGGGAGCGGTGCGTTGCCACGCCAAGCCTTGACCTCCTCAGCCGAATGGAGCGAAGAAGCGGCGTGAATTTTGCGCATGGCTGGATAGACAGTCTCGCTGCGAGACAGCGGAACGCTTTCCAAATGGAGAGCAGAGAGCTGGGAAGGTGCTTGCTGGGGCAAAGCTGTGACCTGGCCTAGGGCTACCAGAGAAAACGCGACCTCACGCTCGGCATCGACATCAAGCAATCGGTTCACGTCTCGGTCTACGAATCCGCAGATCACCTTGACAGGCATTCCACGAGCCGTCGCGACGGCCAGCAGATTGGCTAGAAGAGTGCCATTATCCCAGCCAAAGTGGCGATAGGTGCGGGCTTGATATTTCCATGCATTGCGCCAGTAGGTGCAGGTACAGACGATGAAAACAGGGGTGATGGTAAGCGGGGCATGGACAATTGCCGTTTGATCCCCGGTAGCCTCAGTCAGGACACCGCGGTAGTCTCCAGCTCGCAATCTGCGCAGGGCGAACTCTGCAGGGGAAAAGTGGTACACGCCTGCTTCCAAATCGACAAGAGTTCGACAAACAATGTAGAGCTCAACCTCGTAAAGTGCTCCGGTACAGGCTGCAGCGCGAAAATAAATATCACCGCCAGGATGCTTTCGATGCCGAGTGATACCGGCGCTTAGATACAGCAATTGGGCCAGCGCCTCCAGGTCGGGTACAGCATGAGCCTCCGGCTGGATGCGCTCTGCGACCGCAGAAAGGGCAGCCACGCCGGTTTGGCGTAATTCTTGCGGAAGCGGCAACGGGTCTAGAGCGGTGTAAGCCTTGAATGGCAAGGGTTGATTGGCCCAATCCAAAAAATGGCGACTATTGTGCACGCTGGCGTAGGAATGCTTGGTAGTGTTGTGGTAGCTCCAAGCAGCTTCAGGATTGCTGTTGAGGGTCATTGGTGGCGGTCCAGCGCGTCACCAGCATAGTACCGCATATAGAGAGTAGCCGTTTTGGCCCCGCAGTTTTTCTGCCCGTTGCGCGGCAGGCCACATCAAATCCCGGCTTAGAGCCTGTAACAAAACCTTGCGCACCGCCTTCTCAGGTCGCACAGACCGACTGCTTTTCGGAGTGGAGAAGCTTCTAAGGGTGGCGGCCGCGGGAGTTGTCTTGCCAGGATTTCCAGTAGCCGAGGAGCTGCATTTGTTTGTCGAGGGAGGTGTCACGGAGAACAGCTTCGACCTCCGCGCGGGAGAGGCGTTTGCCTAGTGGGTCGGCGCGGTCGGCGATGCCCCAGGCCGTCGCGGCGGCCAGAGCGGCGTGCAGCTTGAGTTCGCGGATGTCTACTTTGTCGAATGTATCGGACTGGGCGTGGTAGTTGGGAAGGTAGTTGGATTCTTCCTGGTTCGCAACTAGATTCGGGATGCCTTCGAGAAGAAAATCGAAATTGTCAGTGCCGATGAAGGCGTCCGCCGTGTGATGATTCGAGCCCCAAGATTCGAGCGGCTTGAGGGCCTCGCGCACGCCGGCTTCAATGTCTTTACGACCGCCGAGCGAATAACCGGAGACGCGGCCAATACCCTCGTCGAAGGCAATCATGGCGCGAATTTTGTCGAGCTCGGCGGCGTGCTGCTGGACATAAGCGTGCGAACCGAGGGTGCCTTGTTCTTCGCCGGAGAACAGAACGAATCGGATGGTGCGGCGCGGGAGCAACCCGCTGGCGGCAATAGCACGCGCTGCTTCAATCACCAGGGCGGCATTGCAGCCGTTGTCGAGCGCGCCGGTGCCGAGTTCCCAAGAGTCGAGATGCGCGCCGAGGATAACCACTTCATCGGCCTTTTCGCGGCCACGGATTTCGCCAACAACATTTTCCTGCTCTGCAGGACCGCCGATCGTGTTGGGGAGGTCCAAACGAACGCGAACCGGTTGTCCGCTGGCGACCCAGCGCGCAAGGCGCATAGCGTCTTCGCGGGCGACGACGGCTTGCGGAATTTTGTCGATGGCTCCATCAAGAGAATTTGTGTGGCGATAGAGTAGCAGCCGCTCTCGCGCGGACATCCATAAAATTGCCGTGGCATCGGCGCGTTTAGCGAGCGCGATAATTTCAGGGGCGCGCATGTATTCGTTGAACAGGTCGGCCCAGGTCACACTTACTTCGCTGTGCACCAATAGGATCGCGCCTTTTTTCGCTGCGGAACCCCCTGCGGAAAATTCCGACGCGGTGCCATGGCCGACGTCCACTAGATTGGCTTCGATGCCCCCGGCTGGTGTCGTGGGCGACCAACCGGTGGAGAGCAAGTGTACGGGAAAGGACATGGGTGCGAGAACGTCGAGACGTGTGGCGCCTTCGCTCCACGTCACGGGCATCGTGTATTTTTCGGTGTGCACGTCGACGCCAGCGGAGCGGAAGGCGGCTACCGCCCATTCCACGGCGTGTTTCATTGCTGGAGTGCCCGTGACGCGGCCACCGATTTCGTCGGTGAGGCGGCGAAGATTGCCTTCGAGCGGCGACGGGCCCATCACCAGGGGGAGAATTTTGGCGGCCGCTTGCTCGCACGATGAAGTCGCGGTTGCCGAGCACCCCGCGGTGCCCTGAGGGGGCTTGAGCTGGAGCGCGCCGGACGGCGCCTGCAGAGTTTGCGCTGATGCCGGAACAAGGCAGGTGCCTGTGCCGATCCCCAACAGAAAGATGACGAGGGTTGCATCGCGTCGAATACAAATTCGCATGAAATCGCTCCTTCGCAAAAATACTAACGATCGCAAACTAATCCTGCGCGCGTGCTGCGCTCGCTTGGCGATCGCTGCGGGGACCTTGCCGCTGGCTCGCGCATGAATGTCCCGGGCCGATTATATCGCAGCGACGCGACGTACTAAGAATGAAGGGCTAAGACTTTGCAGCCAAACGGGGGTCCAGAACGCAGTCGGTGACGCGCGCTACTTGCGCCATCTCGGCCACATCGTGAACGCGAACGATGTGCGCACCGCCGAGAATGCTTGCGGCCACAGTGGCGGCAGTGCCCTGCAGTCGCTCGGTGGGCGGGACTCGGCCTCCATCACGTGCCAGGGTGGCTCCGAGAAATGTTTTGCGCGAAGTGCCTACCAGCAGCGGGTAGCCGAGCTTGGCGAGGTCCGGGAGGCGTGCGAGGAGTTCGTAATTTTGCGCAAAGCTTTTGCCGAAGCCGATGCCCGGATCGAGGATAATTTGCGAACGCGGAACTCCGGCGTGGCGGGCCCGAGCGACGGCTGCACGCAATCCGGCGATGACCTCCGGCCAAACGTCGCGCGCGAACGGACCTTGGTGCATGGTGTGTGGCTCACCACGAATGTGCATCAGAATGAGCGACAATTTGTGCTTCCGCGCCACTTCAGCGATACGCGGATCGCTCCGCAATCCGGAAATGTCGTTGATGATTTCCGCGCCTGCCTCGGCCGCAGCTTCGGCTACCTGTGCTTTGCGCGTATCAATCGAGATGGGAATGCGCAGCTTGCCGCGCAATTGTTTCAGAACCGGCAGAACACGCCGCAGTTCTTCTTCGAGGGCAATCGGTTGCGAACCGGGACGCGTGGATTCGCCGCCGATATCGATCAGGCCGGCGCCGGCTTGTTCCATGGCGAGCGCGTGTGCGAGAGCGCTGCCCGTACCGGCGAAAAGGCCGCCGTCGGAAAAACTGTCAGGAGTTAGATTGAGCACGCCCATAACGAGCGTGCGCTCGCCGAGCAAAAGAGTTCGCGAGGGCAGCTTTAGACGGAATCGCTTTCGCCGAAACATTTCGCGTTCCATTGTACGTCTCGGGATTGTGAAGTTCTTAGGGTTCCGCCGCGACATAGTAGGCAGCGCGATGAGTGAGTCGCGCGGCGCGTTCGGGCAATTCTACGCGAAGGGAGCGCCAGCCGGGCTTCGCCAAACCCTCCGACGGATAATAACCGAGCATATATTGCTCGCGCAGCGTTTCGGCAATTTTTCGATACACGCCGCCGAGCGTGCCGATCTCGCGTAAAAAGTAAATTTGGCCGCCGGTTCGCCGCACCAATTCCGCCACATAGGCTGTGTACAAAGGTACTTCAAGTTTTCGAGTTGCCTCCGAGACTATGGGCACGCTTTGATGCGTCGCGAGCCACTGGGCGGTCATCGGCTTTGGATGCGGCTCGGTAGAAATTGCGTAAACCTCAATTCCTGCCGCCGATAGCTCGCGAACAATATCTTCAAAGGTGAGCCGGTCTGCCATTTCCCCTAGGCGCGGGAGTGCTGTCTTGGTTTCCCAGCCGAGTCCCAGGCCGCTGTCTTGCCCGTCGGTAAGCAATAAAATCGCTTTGCGGCCGGAGCGTCCGGAAAATAAATCGCGCGCGGTAAGATAAACAGCCTGATAAATATTAGATGTGTTCTCGTTCGCGACGCGCGCGAGATCAGGCGATGCCAGCGCGCGTTCCAGCACTGCTCGATCGCGCGTGAGCGGCAGGAGCAGATGTGCCTGGCGGGCAAATGCCACGACGGCCACTTCGTCCTGGGGAGCGAGGTTTGCCGCGAGAGAGCGGGCCGCGTCGCGCATCTCACCAAGCTCGCGGTAGACGCTGGGGCTTGCATCTATCATGAGCGCGATGGAGGCGGGCTCGGTCGCCGCATCGAAGTGCGCGATGCGCTGCGGCGCGCCATCCTCGTAGATGCGAAACTGTTCCGCGTGCAATCCCTTGAGGGAGTTGCCATCGGCGCCTATTGCGGTGCAACCGACTTCAACCAGGCTAACGCGAGCACGTATCGCCACTCGGTTGCGAGATTCGGCACTGGAACCGTCAGCGCTGTCACCATTCTGAAGTTCGCGCTTTTTCCGCAGTTCTCCGGTTTGCGGATCCCGTGCGAGAGCGCCGGGGTCCAGGACTCGCGGCTTCGGTAATTTCGCGCGCTGCGCTGGCTTTGCCGGCAGCTGCTGTGAGTGCAGATTTGTCACTATGTCGGGTGTGCTCCAGAACATCGTTCCGGCGCCTGCGATACCGGTCGCCTCCGTGAATGGCGCGAAACCCGTCGCGGCAATGAACAGCAGAAAAATCCAGATGTGAGCGGTCCTGCGTTTCACAGCGAAGAGTATGACAGAGGTTTGGTCTTGCGGAGATTACTCGAGATCGAAATCTCGCAGCGGCCTATCAACTGGCTGGTCTTTCGCTTTCTTGAGGGCCTCTTCAAACTTGCGGTTGAGAACGTCGTCTTTTACCTTTTCAGCCTGCCACGAATCGCGGAACTTGTCTTCGCGGCGTTGTGCCTGTTCTTGCAGGATGCGCTGGGCGTCGGAAATATCCACACCGGGAGCCGCTTTGGGAGGTACTTCGTGCGATAACACAACTGCGAGATCGGGGTCTATGGCTAGTTTAGCGTGGCAGCATGGGCAGGTGACTTCGACCAATCGTGGATTATTCTTTGGCATGTGTCTATTGTACGCTTTATTTTACGCCGAGAACTTGTGAGTGTCATTACTGGCCAGGTCTGAGGCAGGTAATCGGAGACCGAGTCATGTGCCCCCGCGTCTTCCAAAGAATCGAAAGGGAAAGGATTCCCGCGGACTCAGGTTGACTGCGCTTTTAAGACGCGATGTGAGGTGCGCACACTCAAGCACAGCGATTCTAATCCACAGGGGGGTGGCGGAGGTGCCAATCGTGAGCAACTTCGTAGAGGTGAGCGATGCGCAGAAGTGTGAAGTCGCTGAATGCACCGCCAATGAGCTGCAGGCCTACGGGCAATCCGGCGCTAGTGAATCCGCAGGGAATCGAAATCGCCGGCATTTGAAAATAATTAGCGGGGCGATTCAGGCGGATTAGCTCAGCCCGCAGGGAGACGCTTTTTCCGCCGATAAAAACTTTTTCGGCACCAATCGGCGGCGCCACGAGCGGCACCGTCGGCACCAATAGCGCATCCAGCTTACCGCCTGAATGTTTACCAGATATCAGCGGGTTGAAATCGCTTACCCAAGTGGAGCGAAGGTTTTCGGAAGCGATGTAGTCGACCGCCCGAATGTTGCCTCCCATGTCCAGACGCTGCCGGACATCCTCGCCATAATCGGTGGCGCGTGCGGGATACCAGCCCTCTTGCTCATGATAGGCGCGCGCTTCGGCTAGGGCGATGGTGGTGCTCGGATCGGCGCAGCGGTGAACGTTGGGCAGCGCGATTTCTTCAATGCTGGCGCCCAATTGCTCGAAACGACGGCAAGCCTGCATCACGATGGTGCAAACTTCAGCGTCGATCTGCTCCCAGAAATAATCGGTTGGAATGCCCAGGCGCAAAGGTTTCGAAAGTTTTCCGCGGAATTGCCGGAAGTCTTTAAAGGATCGACGGCTCGTCTCTGTTTCTTTCATGATTTCCCCAAAGACGAGCGCGGCGTCGGCAGTGGTGCGCGCCAGGGGCCCAACATGGTCGAGAGATGCAGAAAGAGGGACAACGCCGTTGGCCGGAACCCGATCGTATTGGGGCTTGAAGCCTACCACTCCGCAAAGAGCAGCGGGGATGCGGATCGAGCCTCCGGTGTCGGTGCCAATCGACGCGTAGCACAGGCCTGCAGCCAGGGCTGCCGCGGAGCCACCGCTCGAGCCACCGGGTATACGGCTGCGATCCCAGGGATTGCGCACGGGACCGAAATGCGGGTTGTTAGAGGTAACGCCGTAAGCAAATTCGTGCAGATTCATCTTGCCGAGGATGACTGCGCCGGCTTGCCGCAAGAGTTTGACCACCGTTGCGTCTTCTTTGGGAACAAAATTGGCCAAAATTTTCGAGCCCGCCGTTGTGCGGATTCCCGCAGTATAGATGTTGTCTTTGAGCGAAATGGGTATGCCATGCAGGGGACCGCGATAGTTTGTGCGACTTCGCGGGGCTGCGATTTCAGCTTCAGCCGTGCGTGCTTGTTTAAGGGCCAGGTCGGCGGTGACGGTTATGTACGCGTTAAGCTTTGGATTGAGGCGTTCGATGCGGCGGAGTATAAGCTTGGTGAGCTCGACAGGGGAGATTTTTTTCTTTTGAATCAGAGGAACAAGTTGCTCGATGGAAGCGAAGGGGAGGTCAGCGTCATTCATGGCGTCTGTGATCGTTAGAAAATTTTCTCCTGGCGGCGAAGATTTCCGAAGGTTCCGATATTGGCGATAATGAAGGCCACACGAAACTGATTTTCAGTACGAACGCTCGAGAGATTGAGACGGCGGTACTCGAGAGCCAGGCCGCAACAGGCCCCATTGTAGCTGACCTGCACGAGCTGGTTCTGCAGAATGGCTCCGGCAATGTCATAGCTGAAGCCCGCGGCCATATTAAATCCTTTGCGATTGAAGTCCCCATAGCCGAGAACAGCGCGGATCTGGTTCGAGAAAGGTTGGACGATGGGGTCGGCTTTGATATTGAAGTGCGCCAGGGTAAGAAAAACCTCGCGGTAAGGGCGTACTTTGAGGAGCGTGCCGATCGTGGCGAGCCTTCTGCGCTGCGTGTCGTAGCCGAGGATCAATTCAGCATCGTAAATGCCTCCGGGTGTAATTTTCAAGTCGCTGACGATGGGCGACCAACGGCGCGGAGTGTCAGCGAAGGCGAACGGAGTCATGGAATTCAGCGCGGCGAAAACGTTGCGCTGTCCGGTGACCAGCGCGCCGCCAAACGTAGGATCGAAATAATGCTTCTGCACAAGACGCCAGGTGAGAAGCTGGTCGGCGGGAGCATCGCCTAGTTTGCGATAGAGGCGCTGGATGATGCCATACTCGACCTCGTTGGTATTGGTCAGCGTTTCGTCGGCATCAAAACGGATGAAGCGGCTGAAATCGTGGACCCCGGTGACGTAATTGTAAGTGAGGCGCGGTTCAACGGTGTGTTTCCACTTCGTGCCCACGCCATCCCAAACTCGTGCGAAGGAAGGCGGGCGTAGATCCACGCTAAATTCGCCGGTGGTGCGCGCAAAAGAATGGCCGGCAACGGAACCGTTCATCAGTTCGGACCCGTAGCGGGTGGCGCGGAAGGCAGCCGTGGTGGTAACGCCGAGCCATGGTCCCCAGTGAAGCGGCAGGGTGACACGCGGCGCGATTTCGGAACGCTGCACGGCGGCCGGTGTATCGATGGCGGCATCCTGACGATGAAGCGCACCGGCAAATGAATCGAAAGCAAAATAAATGGGCCAGCGTTTCCAGGGTGCCTGCTCGACAGAGCTGAAACGCGCTTCCGGTGCGCTCTGGATGACCACGGAAGTTTCCGGCTGGATGCTGAGGAAATTTTTGTCATGCAGCGCAGCGAAGTTGAGGCTGAAGCCACTGAAATTGTTGGAGACGAAGAATGAGCTGCGCAGATCGGCGTTGACCGCTTCGCCGAAGGATTCAGCGAATGCCAAGCGAAACGTAAGCGAGGAAAGTTGGTTGAACTCAGCAACGGCGCGCCAGCCATGAGGGAGGAGTGCGTCTGCTTCGAGGTGCTGCCGGTGGCCGCCCTGGGGAATACGCACACCATTGGCGCCTTCGAGACCGCGGTCGCGCACGCCGAAATAGTTGTAAGTGAAGTGAGTATTGTCTGACGGGCGCGCGCGAACTTCGGCGTTCTGGCTCCATCCGCGACGGCTGAGGTATTGCGCGCCAATTGTGGCGTCCATCCAACTGGAAGGCGCCCAGTAGAATGCGTCGCCGAGAACAAAGCCCTTGCGCGAGGATTGCCCTGCATCGGGAAGCAGAAAGCCTGACTGGCGGACGCGTCGCCCTGCCGGAGCGGTCGCATAGGGAAGATAAAACAGCGGGATGCTGAAGAGGCGAAAATTGGCGTTGACCAGGGCCACAGTTTTATCCAGATGAACAGTGGCGCGCTTGGCATAAAATTTCCATTTGGGGCGGTCGGGCTGGCAGACCGTCAGCCACACGCCGTGGAGGACGTAGGTGCCCGCGTCGAGACGCTGGATCTGGCGGGCTTCAAAATAAAGAGGATTTTCGGTCACGAGAATTGCGGAGTTGGGACGCCGGTCGATCTTTATGGTGCCGCGAACATCGCTGAACGTACCCACACCGTTCTCGACGTTGTATCGGCCTTCGGAAGCCTCAAGGTGCTGATTCAGGTAGTCAAATTCGACGTGTCCGCGGGCCATTGCTTCGGATGTGGCGGCATTATATTCCATGTGGTCGGCGCGAAGGCGCACGTCCAGATAGCGAAGCTGCACGTCGTCGTCGGCGCTGTAGAGGTCGCCTTGGCGGCGTTGCGGGCCGTTGGCGGAGAGCTCGGCGACCCCGCGAGCCTGGCCCGAGCCGACGCGCTTTTGTGCAGCGTGGGCTGCGGAAACCAAGACAAAACACAAAAAGGAAAGAAGCAGAAAGCGGAAGAGAACAATAAAAAGCTTCGCCGCGTGTTGGGGGACCATGCGCAGACAGTGCATCCTAAAATGACGCCAAAAGGAGTTAGCCTAGCACGCGAAACGACGCCGAGCAAAGCGCGTCAGCGCACGGCCCATCCATTGGATGTGGGTTTACGGTACTTCTTTTTGAGTGCAGACGACTGAAATGACCCGTGGTTCTCGGAAAACAATCACGTTTACCGAGGATGCAGGAGTTGGGGTTGCAAATCGGGCGTGCGAATGATACTGATACATTCCCTGTGGACCGGGCCGCAAGTTGCGCTATAACAACAATCAGATAGGTGTTGCTAACAAGCTTCCCCGTCGTTATTTTGTTCGCCATTTTTTAAGGAGCACGACATGACTGGCATGATCAAGCAGGCGGTGAGGTTCGCGTTGCTGGCGGGGGGCTTGGCGTTTTGGAATTTCACGTTGGGCATGGCATCGGGATGGGCGCAGGCGAAACCGGGTGGCGGGGAAGCCCCCGATACCGTCACTGCGGTCAAGAATTTGCAATTCCGGGAGATCGGCCCGGCTGTCATGGGAGGTCGAATTGACGATTTTGCTGTGGTCGAAAGCAATCCGAATATTGTGTACGTCGGGACGGCCACCGGCGGAATCTGGAAAACGACCAATGCAGGGACGTCATGGGAGCCGCTATTTGACAAGCAAAGTGTTTCGACCATTGGTGACTTGGCGTTAGCTCCATCGGATCCAGCGATTGTGTGGGCCGGCACGGGTGAGCCCAACAACAGGCAAAGTTCTTCGTGGGGAGATGGAATTTATAAGTCCACCGATTCGGGGAAGACGTGGACCAAGATGGGACTCGAAGATACGCGGCACATTGGGCGCGTGGTGATCCATCCTCTCAATCCCAACACCGTTTACGTTGCGGCGCTCGGACACCTGTGGGGACCAAACCATGAGCGTGGAGTCTTCAAGACGAACGATGGCGGGAAGACCTGGACGCAATCGCTTTTCGTCAACGAGGACACCGGGGTGTCCGATATAGCCATGGATCCGGAAAGTCCCGAGACGCTGTACGCGGCCGCGTACGAAAGGCGGCGCACGCCGTACGGCTTCGTTGGCGGTGGGCCGCATGGGGCCATTTACAAAACCACTGACGGCGGTGCGACGTGGCGAAAGCTGGCCAAAGGTTTGCCGTATGAAACTGGCGGCGACGTTGGGCGAATCGGTCTCGATATCTTCCGCAGAAATCCAAATATTGTGTACGCGGAAATTCAGCACTCCAAGGGCGGGGTTTTTCGCAGTGAAGACAAAGGCGAGACGTGGACGAAGATGAGCAGCACGAATCCGCGGCCGTCGTACTACAGCCAAATTCGGATTGATCCCAACAACGACCTGCGCATCTGGATTCTGGGCGCGCCGATGTCTTATTCAGAGGATGGCGGGAAAACGTTTTCAACACGACGCGTCACGAGGATTCACGGCGACTTCCACGCTATGTGGATCAATCCGGCGAACTCAAACCATCTTATCGTAGGCAGCGATGGCGGGATTTATTGGAGCTACGACGCCGGGCGCACCTGGGATTTCGTGAACACGATTCCCCTGGGCCAATTCTACGAAATCGGTGTGGATATGCAGAAGCCGTATCATGTTTGCGGCGGGTTACAGGACAATGCAAGCTGGTGTGGGCCGAGCCAGACGCTTGGACCGGACGGGCCCATCAACGAAGATTGGGTGCGGATCGTAGGTGGCGATGGATTCTACGCACAAATTGATCCAGCCGATCCGAATACTGTTTATTCGGAGGCGCAGGACGGGCATTTGCTGCGGCGCAATCTGCACACACTCGAAGCGCGCTCGATTATGCCCTACGCGCGCGAAGGCGAAGCCCCGTACCGATTCCAGTGGAACTCGCCCATCGTAATCTCAGCGTTCGATCACAACACCATTTATTACGGCGGAAACTTCGTGTTCAAGTCAACCAATCGCGGCGATCTGTGGACGAGGCTTGGCCCGGACCTGACCACCGGCGTTGAACGAAACAAATTAGCGATTCTCGGAAAGATTCCGGACAAGAATACATTGTCGCGAGCCGACGGCGTCCAGCACTATCCGACGATTACTTCGATCAGCGAGTCACCGGTTTCCGCGAAGGTGCTTTGGGCCGGGACCGACGACGGAAATCTGCAAGTGACCCGCGATGACGGACGGACCTGGAAAAATGTCGCAGGGCGCGTTCCAGGCGTACCGAAGGGAACTTATGTCAGCCGCGTGATTGCATCGCGAGGGGCCGAAGGGACTGCGTATGCGGCCTTCGATGGGCATCGCGCCGACGACTACAACGTGTACGTCTTTATGACCACGGACTATGGCGATACGTGGAAAGCGATTTCCAGCGGCATACCGAAGAAGGCCGGTTCGGTACACGTTATCCGCGAACATCCCCAAAATCACAATTTGCTTTTTGCTGGGACGGAATTTGGGATGTACGCATCGTGGGATCGAGGGGCCAGCTGGTGGCCTTTCCGGCTGAACCTGCCCACTGTTCCGGTCTACGACATCGCAATCCATCCGCGCGACAATGACCTGATTGTTGCGACGCATGGCCGCTCGATATGGATCCTCGATGACTTGACGCCGATCGAGAAAATAAATCCCAACACGGTGGGGCAGGACCTGGCCCTGTTTGACTCGCGCCCGGCAACCGCTTGGCGCACATACTCGACGCGATGGTTTAGCGGGCATAAGAGTTTCGCTGCGAAGAATCCGGCTTACGGTGCGCTGATTACGTATTACCTGAAGTCCGCTGTGCCCGCTGTGCCGCCGAAGGCCGACGCTGCAGAGGGCGAGGAAAGTCCGGGAGAAAGCCGAGGAGGCGTGGGGCGACGTGGAGGCGCTGGCGGAGCGGGGAGCGAAGGCGCCGCCGAGAATAAAGGAAAAACAAAGATCACGATTCTGGATAAAGACGGAAAAGAGGTACGTCACTTCGATGGGCCGGGCGCTGCCGGCGTGAACCGCGTGAATTGGGATTTGCGTTATGACCCACCGGCACAACCCTCAGCACAACAACTCGAAGCGCAGGCGTCCGGTTTCTTCGGCTTTGGACCGCGCGGGCCACTGGTTGAGCCGGGTGAATATGCGGTGAAGATCAGTGCTGCGGGCAAAGATGCCACCGGCAAGATCACAGTCGAAGAGGATTCACGGCTGGAGCTCTCCGCGGCCGACCGTGCGGCGCGCCGCGAGACTATCGCGGAGCTCTATGAAATGGCAAAAAATGTCGAGAAAGGGCGCGACACAATCGTGGGACTAAAGGAAGCGTTGACCGCGATGAAGAATTCATGGAAGAAAGAAACTGAAAAACCCAACGGCATAAAAGTTCCGGACAACGTAAAGAATGCAATGGATTCCTTGTCAAAGAAAGTTGATGAGCTGCATACCAAGTTCGTCCCTCCGGCCATTCCGATGGGTAATGCCGGGCCTCCGCTTGAATATATTGCGCCGCCGCTGCCGGGCCGCGTGGAGAGCTTGCTGGCCGAAATCGGCGGTTACACGGCCGCTCCGTCGGGGCAGGAGATGCAGGAGCTCGAGGATGTAACCAAGCTCGCAGACGATGCATTGGGCAAGTTAAAAAAGGTTGTGGACGAAGATCTTGCCAACTTGAATAAAACAATGAACGAGACGGGCATGCCGCATATTCGAATACTTGCGCCGGTGGCGCGACGCGATGCTGAGGACGATTCCGAGCAAAAGTGACGAATCGGACTGTTTCCTACAGATGTTTGTCAGAAAGGAAAAAGATCAATGCGCGCAATGATTGCTCTGGGACGGTGGGTTAGTGCGGTGCTTGGGGTGTTGGGGCTGGCGATGTGGCTCAAGGTTCCCCCGTCGCGTGCGCAAACTCTGTCGCTCGAACAGGACGCCCAGGACGACAAATCAGAGCAGAAAGACGCGAAGAAGACAGATGAGAAAAAGGGTTTACCGCTCAAGCCGGAGCGGAAAATTGAGTTCACGACTGATGAAGGCACCTGGCTCTCGCTCGACGTTTCGCCCGATGGCAAAACGATTCTTTTTGATTTACTCGGCGATCTATACACTTTGCCGGTTGAGGGCGGGCAAGCCAAGCAGCTCACCAAGGGCATGGCCTTCGATAGCCAGCCGCGATATTCGCCCAACGGTCAATCCATCGCTTTTCTTTCCGACCGCGACGGCGCCGAAAGCGTTTACGTGATGAAGGCAGACGGCAGCGGCGAACCCAAACAGCTCAGCAAGGATCAGGGATCGGATTTTGCTTCGCCTGCATGGACACCCGACAGCCAGTATGTGATTGTCTCCAAATCGTCAGGACTCGGCGCTTATGAATTGTGGATGTATCACGTGCAGGGCGGCTCGGGAGTGCAAATCACTAAGGCCAAGCCAACTCCAACAACGCCGCGCCGCGACCGGCACAACGCGGTTGGCCCCAGCGTGTCACCGGATGGACGTTATATCTATTATTCGCGACGCACGGGCGGCTTCGAGTACAACGCGCAATTTCCGCTATGGAGCGTGGCGCGACGCGACCGCCGCACCGGCGACGAAGATATTCTTTTGCGAAGGCTAGGCAGCGCGTTCCGCCCGATGATTGCGCCGGACGGAACAACTTTGATCTATGCCACGCGCGAGGAGACCGATACCGCTCTGCGCATTCGCGATCTCTCCACCGGCGAGGACCGGTTGTTGAAATATCCGGTGCAGCGCGACGACCAGGAGTCGCGATTTACGCGCGACCTCTGGCCGGGGTACGCGTTTATGCCCGGCGCAACAGAAATTGTGTATACCACCGGGGGAAAAATTCATAGGCTAAGCATCAGCTCCGGCGAAGATCGTGTGATCCCGTTTACCGCGCGCGTGACACAGGAACTGGGGCCGAAACTCGATTTTCCTCAAAAGGCAGACGAAGGTCCTGTAAAGGTGCGGCTGATCCAAGGTGCGGTGCAATCCCCGGATGGAAAAAAACTGGCATTCTCCGCGCTGACGCATCTGTATGTTGTGGAACTACCTGGCGGAAAGCCGCAACGGGTGACAGCGGGTGACGCGCGCGAGTTCGAGCCAGCATGGTCACCGGATGGTCAATGGCTGGCTTACGTGACGTGGTCCTCCGAGGGCGGGCAGATCTGGAAGGTGCGGCCCGGCGGCGGCACGCCACAGAAAGTAAGCAGCGTCTCCTCGTTTTACAGCGACATCGCTTGGTCGCCGGATGGCGCGCGCATCCTTGCGCTGCGCGGTTCGGCTTATGACCGTGAAAACAGCGAAGTTGACTTTGGGCAAACGCCAGGCACCGATCTCATTTGGATTCCTGCCGAAGGTGGCACCGCAAATTTAGTTCTTCCGGCTCGCGGCGCAGGCAAGCCGCATTTCACCCATGATAAAGATCGGATCTATGTGTACACCCAGGGCGGGCTCGTCTCGCTGCGCTATGATGGCACCGACCGGCGCACGCATCTGCAAGTAAAAGGGACCGGCCAATACGCTGCGGAAGAGCCCGTGGCCGCGAACGATGTGCGCGTCAGCCCGGACGGCATGTGGGTGCTGGCACACATCATGAATCAGCTGTATGTGGCTGCAATGCCGGAAGTGGGGGGCGAAGCGCCCACGATCACGATCAATACGCCGTCAGTGGCATCGCAGCGGATCACCGATGTGGGCGCTGATTATTTTGATTGGGCCGACGACGGCAAGACGATAACGTGGGCGATTGGCGCCAGTTTCTTCCGGCAACCCTTCAGCGCGATTACGTTTGAGCCGCCGAAGACCGGTGAGAAGAAGAGTGACGAGGCTAAAGAGAAAGAGAAAAGAGCCCCCGATAAGAAAGGTGTCAAGAAAGCCGATAAGGATGACGAAACGACTGCGCAGAAGAAACCGCATACCTTCAAGGAGCAGGGCAAGAACGTCCAAGAAATCCCTGTAGCTCTTGAGTTCCCGCGCAAGACGCCCAAGGGCACAATTGTTCTGCGCGGCGCCACGGTCATCACCATGAAGAGCGACGAGGTGCTCAAGGATGCGGACATCGTGGTAAAAAATAATCGCATCCAGTCGGTGGGGACGCGCGGGACGGCGCCCGAAGGCGCGGAAATATTCGATGCGTCGGGGAAGACGATTGTACCCGGTTTCGTCGATACCCACGCGCACTGGTTCGAAATTCGGCGTGGCATCCTGGACACGCAAAATTGGAATTTCCTGGCGAACCTGGCCTATGGAGTTACCACGGGTCTCGATGTACAAACGGCTACAAACGATATGTTTGCCTACCAGGACCTAGTGGAGACAGGCGATATCATCGGCATGCGGGCCTATTCGACCGGGCCAGGCGTTTTCTCCAACAATAATTTCCAGTCTGAAGAAGAAGTTGAAGGGGTGCTCACGAAGTACAAGAAATACTATGGCACACGCAACATCAAGAGCTACGTGGTGGGAAATCGTAGGCAGAGGCAATGGATGGTCGAGGCCTGCAAAAAACTCGGTATGATGCCGACCACCGAGGGCGCGCTCGATCTAAAACTTGATCTTACGCACGTCATTGATGGGTTCCACGGCAACGAGCACACCCTTCCGATTATTCCGCTGGAAAACGACGTTGTTCGACTATTCGCGGAATCTGGAACTGCCGACACGCCGACGCTGATCGTGGCTTACGGTAGTCCATGGGGCGAGAATTACTTCTACGAAACCACCGAAGTGCACGATGATGCCAAGCTCAATCGCTTCACGCCGCACTCGGTGATTGATCGTAAGTCCAAGCGCCGGCAGGGATGGTTCCGCAAGGACGAATATTCCACCTCGAAGCTGGCCGAGGGCGTAGCGAAGATTTTTCGCGCCGGCGGGCGAATCGGCATCGGCAGCCACGGACAGTTGCAAGGATTGGGATATCACTGGGAAATGTGGCTAGTGGCCAGTGGGGGTATGACGGCGATGGAGATACTGCGCTGCGCGACGATGAATGGGGCGCTGATCGTAGGTCTCGCGCAGGAAATTGGCAGCATCGAGCCCGGCAAGCTTGCCGACATGGTGATACTGGACAAGAATCCGCTCGAGGACATCCATAACACGAATACCGTTCACTGGGTCATGAAGAACGGAGAACTCTTCGAAGGCGATACGCTCAATCAGGTGTGGCCGGAGAAGAAATCGCTACCACCACTGTGGTTTTGGAACGACCGGTCGCCGGCCATAAAGACGGCGGCGAACTAAGCTGGCGCTAAATAATCTAGGAGCCGGCTGGAGTTGTTTCGCTCGCTGATTCCTGTAACGTTTTTTCGCGTTCGGTGCGATACCAATCCCAGGTTCTCTGCAAGCCTGCCTCGAAATCGACTTGTGGATCGTAGCCCAGAACTTCGCGTGCCTGTCCGATGTCCGCCTGCGAATCGCGAATGTCACCATCGCGCGGCGGCTCAACTTTTGCGGCTATTGTTTTGCCCGAAAGTTTCTCGAGCAGCCGAAGAGTTTGGTTCAACGTGAAGCGGACACCGGTGCCCACATTGAATACTCTTCCATTCGCGTTAGGTGCCTCGCAGGCGAGCAGATTGGCCTGAACCACATTCTCGACGTAGGTAAAATCACGCGATTGTTCGCCATCACCAAATACAATTGGCTGATCATCCTCAAGGGCTGCCGTGATAAATTTCGAGAGCACCCCCGAATACTGCGAATGAGGATCCTGACGGGGGCCAAAGACGTTGAAATACCGGAGCAAAACAGCTTCCAGACCATAACAGCGTTCAAACACCTTGGCGTACGATTCGCCAACTAGCTTCGATACGCCGTAGGGCGAAATCGGTGCGGGCTCCATGGTTTCGACCTTGGGTAGTATCGGCGTTTCCCCATAGGCTGCGGACGATCCGGCAAACACAACGCGTTTCACTTTTGCATCGCGCGCGGCCACCAAGACGTTAAGCGTGCCGTCCACATTGACGCGGTTTGTTTCGAGCGGATCTTTTACCGAACGGGGCACCGACGTCCGGGCAGCGAGATGCAGAACGTAATCCGCTTCGTGGCAAGCGCGCCGCACCATCTCCAGGTCAGTAATGCTACCCTTGACGAACGTGATCTTGCCGCGGATCTCGCCCATGTTTTCATCTTTGCCGCCGGATAGATCATCTAACACGACAACGCTGTGGCCGCGGCGCACAAGTTCCTCGACTGTGTGCGAGCCGATGAATCCCGCCCCACCGGTTACTAGATAACGCATCGGAAAATCCCCTTAGAAGGTTTTGTAACGTTGCGGCATCGTATCCTGGGCGACCGCAGTCAGACACCTGACGTAATCGGTTCCGCTCGCGTTCCGCCTTTTGGCAACTACATTGACTATACTATAGGGAAGTCATGCAGCTTATGAAACGCTTCGCGGCTAGTATTCCAGAGAGGCAACGGTTCGGCGACCTTCGAACTCTGAACTGGATATGAAACAAATTCCGATACGGCTGTGGCCTCCCTGCGCGCTTGCGGTGCTGGGAGTTTCGACGGGTCTCTTCTTGTTCTTTGTATTGGGCAGCCATGCGCAAGCTAAACCCAAGAAAAGTCGTGCGCGTTTGTCTAGCAAGCCGCTCGCACCTAAGAGTTCGGTCGAAGCCCCGCCGGCGCTGCGTGAGGGTGAGAAGCTCGATTACACCGCAAATTTCTCGAAGCTTTCCAACGTCGCTACCATTCGCCTGGCAGTAACCGAGAAGCGCGATTTCTACGGACATTCAGCCTGGCACTTGCAAGCTGTCGCACATACGATTAATCCTATGAGAATGGTTTACGAGCTTGACGACCAATTTGATTCTTATAGCGACGCCGGCAACCTCGCTGGCCTGCAATACGAAATGCACCTCAGCGAGCGCGGCCAGAAGCAGAACGCCATCCTGCGAATGACGTCACGCAATGCTCCGGCTCCATCCAACGCTACCGCGGCGTACGTGCCCGAGGGTACGCGCGATCCATTGGGCCTGGTCGCCTATCTCCGGACCGTCAACTGGCAGCGGCAGCAGGATGTGAGCGGACCAGTCTATGACGGGCGAAACTTGTACGATGTAAAAGCTCGCTTGATTTCCAACTCATCGGCGGTCACGGTTCCCGCTGGCAGCTACACAACTTCGCGGATCGAAGTGCGGGTGTATCAGGGCACGGTCGAGTTGAAAGACACGCACTTCTGGCTATCGGTGGCTCACGATCAAGCGCATACCCCCGTGCTGCTCGAAGCAGAAACCCCGATAGGTGTGGCTCGCCTAGAGCTCAGTCACGCGCAATAAGCGAATTGGCTTATTTAGTTAGGTTTGCCGCCCGACGAACGGTTCTTATCGGCATCGCAGTGCCCATCCCATGGGTTGTCACGATCGGCCCATCACCATTTGCTCGATCAGCGAACAAGCGATATGGCCGATGGTGATATGAGCTTCCTGAATGCGCTGCGGATCGCGTGAGGGAACGTTGAGCAGCAGATCGACTTGACCGACAAGCGAGCCGCCGGTTTCGCCAGTAAGCGCGACAACGTAAGCGCTGCAGCGGCGCCCAGCCACAACGCCGCGCAAAATGTTGGCACTGGTACCGCTGGTAGATAGCGCCACGAGAACATCGCCCTTAACGACCAAAGCCTCAATCTGGCGCGCAAATACGTGTTCGAAGCCATAATCATTGCTCGCCGCAGTCAGAATGGATGGATTCGTAGTCAGGGCTAACCCGGCTAAAGCCGGGCGATCATCGCGCAGCCGGACGACAAGCTCGGCGGCCAAATGCTGCGCGTCGGCAGCGCTTCCGCCATTTCCGAAGAATACGAGCTTGTGACAGTTCTTGAGCGCCGCGGCGGATTTTTCACAGAAGCGCGCGATGTTCGCGACGAGTTCGTCCGAGAAGCTGCTCCTTACCCGACAACTTTCTTCGAGTTGTTGACGAATGGAGTCGCGGTGAGCGCTCATCTTTTTCAGAAGCTCTTTTTTTCTAGATACACGCCGCCCCAGCTCGCGAACCAAACTAGCACAGAACAATTTTGTCGCGGTGGCGCATCAAGCGGCGGGTAGCATTGCGCGTATCGATCACCAGTTTGGCAGCATCCACGATGGCCGCATAGTCATAGCTAGAATGATCGGTGGCAATCACCACGCAATCATACGGGCCTATGGTCTGGGGATTAAGCGGAACTGACTTCATCGCAGAATAGTCGTAATGGCGCATTTTGGAAAGTTGGGGAAAGTACGGGTCATTGTAGTCCAGGTGTGCGCCGCGCTTGGCAAGCAGCTCCATGATTTTAAGGGTGGGTGACTCACGCAAGTCATCCACATCTTTTTTGTAGGCTACCCCCAACATGAGCACGCGCGCGCCCTTGATACTCTTTTGCCGCTCGTTGAGTGCTGCAGCTATGGCGTCGACGACGTGATAGGGCATTGCGGTGTTGACTTCGCCGGCAAGCTCAATGAAGCGCGCCGCAAAATCGTACTCTCGTGCTTTCCACGATAGATAGAATGGGTCCACCGGAATGCAGTGTCCGCCCAGTCCAGGGCCAGGATAAAAGGGCATAAAACCAAACGGCTTGGTAGCGGCCGCGTCGATCACTTCCCAAATATCAATATCCATTCGCAGACTTAGCATCTTCAATTCATTGACAAGCGCAATGTTTACACAGCGAAAAATGTTTTCGAGCAGCTTGGCCATTTCGGCGGCGCGTGTCGAACCTACGGGCACAACTCGCGAGACGATCTGAGCATACAGCGCCTGCGCTGCACGCCCGCTGGGCGGATTCAGTCCACCAACGACTTTGGGAATCTGTGCCAGGCCGTACTGCTTATTGCCGGGATCTTCGCGCTCCGGCGAGAACGCCAGGAAATAATCGCAGGCAACATTTTCGGCATCAGGACCGCTGGCAATCTCACATTTCAGGCCGCTTTTCGCCAGGATGGGCAACACCAGCTCTTCGGTCGTGCCCGGGTATGTAGTGGACTCCAGCACTACCAACTGCCCTTTTTGGAGGTTGGGGCTGATCGATCGCGCAGTAGCCTCGACATAAGACAGGTCCGGCTCACGCCGATCATCGAGGGGGGTCGGGACGCAAATCAGGATCGCATCCATCTCTTTCAGCCGAGTGAAATCGCTCGAAGCTGAAAAATGTTTACTGTTCACGAATTGCTGGATTTTATTTACGGGAATATGTTCGATGTAGCTCTTCCCGGCATTCAGCTTGTTTACTTTTTCCGGATCGGTATCAAAGCCCACAACCCGATGACCGGCCTCCGCGAACCTCAGGGCCAGCGGCAGCCCGACGTAGCCGCATCCAATAATTCCCACTTTTAATTGAGATCCCTTGAAAAATTCAGGCTTGCGATCAGTCGGCATAGCGATAGCTCATTCTCCGCTTTGTAGGAGCAAACGAAAAAACTACAAAGACGCAAGACTATAGCAAGAATCCGGCCAAGGAAATAGTGCCGTTCGCGCTATAGGTTATGAATGCAAATCGCATTGCCCGCTTGCCGGTTCCAGCGAACTAAGCGAACATAGCCGCGCAACGACCATCGGGCGAGGCGACATGTCCCTCGGACATATAGAGGTTATTGCTCTTGGCTTGGCTGCAGGGGTACTCGTGGGATTGATGGGCATCGGCGGCGGCATTGTCCTCGTGCCCCTGCTGGTCTACCTGTTGCACATGGACCAGCACATGGCGCAGGGCACTTCGATCATGGTGCTGCTGCCACCGACCGGTGTCGGCGCTCTTTACTTGTATTGGAAGCAGCGCCACGTGGACCTCCAGGCGGGACTGGTCTGCGCAGCTGGTTTTTTGCTCGGAGGATTTTTCGGCGGTCGTTGGGCGATCCACATCAACTCCAAGAATTTGCAAGGGCTCTTCGGCTGCTTTCTAATGATTGCGGCATTGCTCCTGTGGCGAAAAGCGAAACCTAGGCAGCCATCCAAGCCCCCAGGAAAGGTCCATGTTTGAGGGGAGGCTGCGCCTACCGGCTATTTTTATCGCGGCCTGTATGGTGGGCGTGATGGCCGGTCTTTTCGGTGTTGGTGGCGGGGTACTTCTCGTGCCTCTCCTGGTGCTCATTTTTAATTTCGATCAGCACCGCGCACAGGGAACAAGCCTGGTCGCTCTGGTGCCCCCGACGGGCGTCCTGGCATTCGCGGAATATTACCGAGCGGGGCAAGTCAATCTCCTCGATGGGTTTCTCATCATGCCCGGTATTTTCCTGGGGGCGCTCGCGGGAAGCCAGCTGGCCCAGAATTTCTCAGGTGCCCGGATGAGGCGCGTGTTCGCCACGTTTCTGTTCCTGATCGGCCTTTGGCAAGTGATTGCGGCGTGGAAATAGGCGCACCAGTTGTATGCCCGTTTCGAATCAGGTACCTTCTAGCTACAGATGGTAGATATTCATTGTCACCTGCTCCCAGGTGTTGATGATGGGGCGTCCACTCTCGATGAATCGCTCCAAATGGCTGAAGCGGCCATCGCCGAGGGCATCACCCATATTGTGGCTACTCCGCACTCCAGTGATGATTTCGTCTTCGATGCGCAACGGGTGCGTTCGCTTCGCAACGAAGTGCAAGCGCGCATCGGTCCACGGCTCACGCTTGCCACCGGCTGCGACTTCCATTTAAATCTGAAAAATCTCGAGGATGTCGAGAAGTATCCCGGAAAATACACCATCAATCAGAAAAATTATCTGCTTGTAGAGTTCAATGAGTTTGCGATACCCCCTTCGATGGATGAAAAACTTCACGACCTTCAGCTCGCCGGCCTCTCACCAATCATCACCCATCCCGAACGAAACTGGATTATTTGCTCGCAGCCGTCGCGGCTGGCGGGCTGGGTGCAACGCGGCTTCTACGTGCAGGTGACTGCTGCCGCTCTTACCGGAGGATTTGGGCCCACCGCGCAGCGCTATGCTGACGATTGGATCGACCAGGGGCTCGTCCATTTCGTGGCCAGTGACGCGCATAACGTAAAACGTCGTCCGCTTACTCTGAGGCCGGCTTATGAGGTGGTCGAAGCGCGTTGCGGCAAAGAAATTGCCCTGGCACTCTTGGTGCAAAATCCGCTGGCAGCATTCGAAGGCCGCCCGCTGCCCTTCACGCCGGAGATTTTAGGGAAGGCCTCCAAGCCCAAAAAACGCTTTTTCTTTTTTTAGTGTGCTGGGTTTGACGGTCACACCAGAAGTTCAAGTACTTCCTCGTAGCGTTTGAATGGCGGAATCAGGTACGCACCAGCCAGTTCGGTTCGTGCCCACTCGAGCATTCGGCGCGCCAGCTCAAACCCGCGCTCGCGGGCATTCACTCCTGCGGCTTCCAATTCTTTCAGTACCACCTCTGGGATCACGATGCCGGGCACTTCATTATTGAGCCGCAGAGCTTGCTTGTAACTGGTTAACGGCCAAATACCCACGAGAACTGGAATCGGGCATTGGCCACCAATGCGTTTCAGGAATGCGTGCCAGTGTGCGGGGTCGAAGATCGGTTGGGTCATGGCAAAATGCGCGCCGGCTTCGACCTTGGCGTAAAACCTTTCAATTTCAAGGTCGAGGTCGTCCGCTACAGGATTCAGTGCCGCACCAATCGTAAAATTCGTCGCGCCCCCCAGAGTTTTGCCGGCCCAATCATTCCCTAGATTTAGACGTGACAGCACTTTGACCAGGCCCACCGAATCGATCTCATAAACGCCGCTGGTCTCCGGATAATCGCCAACCGACGGCGGATCGCCGGTGATTGCGAGGATGTTGCGCACGCATCCGACCGTCCATGCGCCCAGCAGCATCGCTTGAAGGCCGATAATATTGAAGTCGCGAGTGGTGAGGTGCGGAATTGTCTCGATGCCCCGCTGCTCCAGGGCCCCGGCAACTAAAATCGCATCCATGCCCACGCGCGCCATTGTGCCGCTGTTGATGTCAATGACATCAACGCGACCTCCGGCCATGATGCGATCTACCTGCTCAAAAATACGCTCAAGCGAAACGCCTTTGGGTGGATCAATCTCCACAGACACGACAAATTTCCCGGCTTGAATCTTTTTCCAAAGTTTACTGTCGGGCTCGCGCTGCACCACGCGGGCAGGTTGCGGTGCTGTCTCGACAGTGGCGCGCGAAACCGCCGCACTCTTTCCGGGGCGCGCGTTTTTTATGGCCTCGGCGATGGCGCGAATATGTTCGGGTGTGGTTCCGCAGCAGCCGCCGAGCAACCGCACACCTAATCCGACCGCCTCACGCGCAAAGGAAGCGAAGTACTCGGGCGAGGACTTCGGGTAGACGATGCGGTCACCCTGGCGCTTGGGAAAGCCCGCGTTGGGCATAGCGCTCACCGGACGATCGTTGAGCGAGGTCAACTCCTGCACAATCGGCAGCAGCGCTTGCGGTCCCAGCGTGCAGTTTGCTCCTACCACCTGCACATCTTTTTCTTTTAAACGCACAGCGGCATCTCGCGGGCGTATGTCTCCATGCGTGGTGCCTTCTTCGGTGAACGTAAGCTGTGCCACAATCGGCAGGCGCGAGAACGATCGCACGGCATCGATCGCCAGCAAGACCTCTTCGAGGTCTGAAAATGTTTCCAGTATGAATAAGTCTACGCCGCGTTCTTCGAGAGCCCCTGCCTGCTCCTTAAAGACTTCGAAGATTTCTTCGTTGGAAACCTCGCGCGCTTGCCGGACCATTCCCAGCGGCCCAATGGATCCGGCAATCAACACCTCGCGCGAAGCGGCTTCCCGGGCTTCGCGCGCTATTTTGACCCCTCGTTGATTGAACCTGATCACCTCGTCGCTTAGACCAAGCGCCGAAAGTTTCAGACGATTGGCGCCAAATGTATTGGTCTCGATAATCTGTGCTCCTGCCTCAATGTAGGCCTGATGCACGCGGAAGACCGCTTCGGGTTCGGTGGAGTTGAGCTCGTCATAGCAACGCTGCGGGCCAATGGCCTCATGCAGCACCGAGCCCATCGCCCCATCCGCCACCAGGATGGAATCGCGCAACCGCTCGTTGAAATCTTCAATCTTCACGATGCCTTTATTCCTTTCGAAAGAAAGAATGCCGAAAACAAAGGGAGAACTTGTGGCACGGTCGGGCCCAAGGTAGGCGAGATCGTCCGGCGAGCTACCTCTTTTGCTCCATGAGCCCAGCGATTGTGCCCATCAGATCGTACTTGGTGAGAATTTCGTAATGCGAATTTCCCATTTCCACGAATACCGCGGGATTTTCGTGGCTGAGAATATGTGTGACGCGCTCGACCGGAGCTTCTTTTGACACCGCCGGCATTGGCTTGCTCATAATTTCGCGAATGACCAGCTTGCGCAGATCTTTCCCTTGCAGTGCGAGATTCAGAATCTGGTCTTCGTAAATCGTGCCGATCGGCGTGGCTTCTTCAAATACCGGGATCTGCGAAATGTCCTGCTCTTGCATGATGCGTAGGGCATGGAAGACGGTCTGATACGGGCGTGCGATCACCAATTCACGGACTTTGCCGGATTTGTGCTTGGCGTGTACCACGTCAGCTGCGGTCAACGTCACTTCAGCGTCTACATATCCGCGCTCGCGCATCCATCCGTCGTTATAAACCTTGCTCAGATAACGCATTCCGGTGTCCGGCAAAAAGGCTACGAGGAAATCATGCGGACCCAGTTTCTCGGCAACCTTAAGGGCCGCGGCGACGCAGCCGCCGCCCGATCCTCCGGTGAAAACTCCTTCCTGCTTGACCAGCCGCCGCGCAACGACGAAGCATTCCTCGTCGCTGACCTGCAGGATATCGTCGAGAATTTCGAGATTCATCGTGGTCGGAAAAAAATCTTCGCCAATGCCTTCCACCACATAAGTCAAAGCCTTGCCTACTTTTCCGGTCTTAACTTTGTCATAGTAGAGCGAGCCAACCGGGTCTACGCCAATGATCTTGATTTTGGGATTTTTCTCTTTTAGATATTGCCCTACTCCGCTAATCGTTCCCCCAGTTCCCATCCCGCAAACGAAATGCGTGATTTCACCTTCGCTGTCTTCCCAGATTTCTGGACCGGTAGTTTGATAATGGGCTTCCGGGTTCATCGGGTTCTCATACTGGTTGGGATAATACGAATTGGGAATTTCGCGCGCCAGTTTTTTAGCTACCGAGTAATAACTACGCGGATCCTCAGGCTCGACTGCCGTCGGGCAGACGATTACTTCTGCGCCCAAGGCTTTTAGCAAATCCACCTTTTCTTTCGACTGTTTATCGGTGATCGTAAAAACCATTTTGTAGCCGCGCACCGCAGCCACCAGCGCCAGCCCCATGCCAGTATTGCCGGATGTGCCTTCGATAATTGTTCCGCCGGGCTTCAGCAAGCCTTTGCGTTCGGCCTCATCGATCATAAACACGCCGATGCGATCCTTCACCGAGCCACCGGGGTTCAGATAATCGGCCTTAATATATACCTGGCACTTAATCCCTTTGGTCAGCCTGTTCAGCCGTACCAGCGGCGTTTTTCCGACGGCTTCCAGAATGTTCTTGCACTTCATGGTTCTCTCGATTCTTTTTCAGGTACCAAGCAAGTCCACCAGTCTAGCATGCGCTTGGTGGCTTCTCCATTTGGACTGCGAAAAAGTGCGCAAAATTGCACGCAACTTCGATCACACAAAATAGCAATTACGCTTTCAACCACAGGTTGCGCCCGGCGCTGTGGCATACTTCCGTCTTTCCGTTGGTTTAGGAGAGCAGATATGCCGAGGCAAAATGTTTCAACAGAAACACCATGGGAACCGATTGTAGGTTACTCGCGCGCAGTGCGTGTGGGGAATTCCGTGTATGTCTCCGGGACGACTGCGACGGGCCCTGGGGGAAATCTGGTGGGTGCGGGTGATCCTTACGCGCAGGCCATCCAAACGCTCAGCAATATCGAAGCGGCGCTGGCCAAAGCGGGCGCCTGTTTGAAGGACGTTGTGCGCACGCGAATGTACGTTACGAACATCGCCGACTGGGAAAAAATCGGCCAGGCTCACGGAAAATTCTTCGGCTCCATTCGTCCCGCGACTTCGATGGTTCAAGTCAGCCGGCTTATTTCGCCGGAGATGCTGGTGGAAATCGAGGCCGACGCGATCATCGGGAGTTAGCCGGGGACCTCTCGATTTACTCATGCTGGTCGGGAGCAGGGAATTCGTCAGGGAGGCTGATGGAATCGCGGAGGGATTCCTCGACTTCGCGAAGCGGCGCGCTGCGAGCCTGAAAGGTAGAGTCGTCATGTCGCTCCACTCGGGAATGACCGGGCAGGGTTTGGCTTCGGACGCTCGCTAACTAATCTCCTGTCCTGGCTAATTCTTGACAATCGCTTCTTTGCAGCGGCGCACCTTGTCCAGAATGACATCCGGCGTGGCTTTCCACACAAACGGCTT